>QWCL01000001.1_pt1 | contig 269650 bp, 239 predicted proteins | sample 1972551 | NCBI WGS metagenome assembly QWCL01 (sample SAMN09866709, study PRJNA288562) | Human oral metagenome isolate term2_saliva, whole genome shotgun sequencing... | isolation source: mouth | host: Homo sapiens | place: USA: California
TGAAGAAACTCACACTGAAACTCCAGCAGCTCCAGTAGGTAATGAAGAAAACCATGAAGCTACTCCAGCTGTACCTGGTACAAGTGAAGAAACTCATACAGAAGCTCCTGGTAATACAGAAACTCACACTGAAACTCCAGCTGTACCTTCCACAGGTGAAGAATCTCACACTGAAGAAGGACATACAGAAGAAAACCATGAAGCTACTCCAGTAGTTCCTGGTACAACTGAAGAAACACATACTTCCGAAGAAGGACATACTGAAGAAACTCATACAGAAGCTCCTGGTGCTACAGAAGAACATCATGAAGCAACTCCTGCTGTACCTGGTACAACTGAAGAACACACAGAATCTCCAGCAGCTCCAGTAGCTAATGAAGAACATCATGAAGCTACACCAGTAGTTCCTGGTACTACAGAAGAACACACTGAAACTCCAGCTGTACCTTCCACAGGTGAAGAATCTCACACAGAAGCTGGTCATACTGAAGAAACTCATACAGAAGCTCCTGGTGCTACAGAAGAACATCATGAAGCTACACCAGTAGTTCCTTCCGCTGAAGAAACACATACTGAAACTCCAGTAGTTCCTGGTACAACTGAAGAAGGTCATACTTCCGAAGAAGGACATACTGAAGAAAACCATGAAGCAACACCAGTAGTTCCTGGTACTACAGAAGAAACTCACACTGAAACTGGTACACCAGAAGCTGGTCATACAGAAGAAAACCATGAAGCTACTCCAGTAGTTCCTGGTACTACAGAAGAACACACTGAAACTCCAGTAGGCACAGGTGTCTAATATAATATTTTAAAAATGTAAGGGAACGAGTGATATAATGGAAACACATATTTTGACTATTGATGGTACCGACTTAACCCAAGTAAAAAATAATGAAGAACCTGGTGTCGTCCGGGTCAAGACAATTAGCTTTGTCATTTGTAGTATAATTAATATGGTATCTATATATAGTGATATGCGTCCTAAAGTATCTGGGTTTGGGAAGTTAAATCAATATAGGGATAGTATCGCTACTAGAGCACATTTAAACCTAGTCCGAAATGCTTTAGATAGTATTATTAGTGATGGTATCATTAATATATTAGATACTGGTATTGAAGATAATATGCCTATAACTATTAATGATCTCCTAGAAGTCTACACTAGTGCTAATGATAAAATCTTTGATAAGTTCTACCGAAGAAGAGTGATCAAGTATAAGAACAATGAACGTTTACATGTGTATGACTTATTAAAGTGCTTTACCTTAGTTGGTGCTATGTGTATAACTCTAGGGGTATATGATAGTAATCCTGAATTTGTAAGTGATGTAAAAAGTAATTTGATGTATAACGATAAAGTAATTATAGATAAAGAGTATTTCATGAATATATATGATCTAGTCAATAAAATAATAGAAAAAGTTGAACTTAAGAGATTGGACTATGGTATGCATATATCTAATGATACTCTTAACTCTAGAACGATTGGTACATTAGTAGCCGAAGATGAACAAGGTGCTATTACATTAAATGAAGCACAAAAAACAATAATGATTCTAGTCCGAAGATGCATCATTCTTTCAGACATTCTATAATTAATTTTTTGACATACGTTCTATGTAAATTTATTTTTTAAGTCAAACACATACATACTAGTTACTTAGAACTGCTAATCAGAAAAGGCATAAATACATTATAACTTAAACAAACCACACAAAAATCCTATCCTACCCTGATAGGCGAATAAGGCAATCATTCGTTTTGAAGACTATTAGCATGACAATTGTTACTTATCTTATCGATCTGTGTGCTAATAAAAAACAAAGGACCCCAGTATAGGCATTGCCTATACTGGGAGTTCTTTTTTATTTAAGATCCAATATAGTTTGGACGATATGGTCCAATCTATAAGTCAAAGATTTAACTTGGTCTTCTAGAATGATATTGTCTTTATTGTAAGTAATATCAAACCGACCAATGGTCTCTGTTTCAGATTCGATAGATTTTAGATTGCTTACAATCTTTTCTATCTCTTCTTGGAACAGATCTTTTACGTACTCTGTCACTGTGATAGCTATAACTGTATCTTGGTTATGGCTTTCTTTGTTGACAAACATAGTTACGCATTTAATTGCGTAATAGTGTTCACTGTCAATAGTGATAGTACGACATACACATCGGAAGTCTGTACTACAGTCTAATTTTCGTACATCATTTCCGACACTAATTTCGATTAAGCCGTTTTGATTATATGTCACTCTAAATGGCATATTGCCACGGTCTAATGCATTCAATGTTCTTAGATTCTCTCTGTCGTCAATTGCACTGTAAGCTAGCTGTCTTAAAGTTGGACTTGTGATATTCATAATTGTTTCCTCCTTAAATTAAAAATATAACCAATTATGTATACAGTTATAATATACAATCAAAAAAAAACAGGATTACGAAACCCTGTAAAACTGCTATACTTGAACAACTCATTAAGAAGGAGGTATATATAATGGCAATACCTAAATTTTTAACTAAAGAAGGAGACTCTCTTATCTTTAATGGTGATGGAGAGTTAGTATTCTATATCCCAGAAGATTACTTTAGATCTGATGGTAATATGAAATATGCTGAGTTTGCTGGTGAATATGTAAATACGCTAGGCTTATTCAACTATGAAGTATTTGATAAGAATGGTAAATCTGAAATAGGATTAAAGATGTTTTACTTCCCTATGGTAATATCTTGTATGCCTAACCAAGTAGATAAAGTCAAAGACTATGTAATAGATAAGAAGACACCTATCCCTAAGGACTATCGTTTATTACGTTTCCATAAGGGTGATATAGCTATCTTAAATACTAAGTCTCCAGAAGACATTACTAATGTGGAAAACATGTTTAAGATCTTCTTGATTACTGGTAATATCCCTAATACAATTCCTTATGACCAATTACATACATTCTTAATGGATAGTATTAAATATAATGGTAGTTCATTTGGTCTATCTGCTCAAATGTTTGGTATGATTATCTCTCAAGTATGTAGATCTGCCAAAGATGAATCTATCCCATTCCGTTTAGCTAAAGACCCAAATATGAACCACTATAAATCTATTTCAGTTAAGATGGTACCTAAATATATTTCACCATTCTCATCTATTACATCTGAAAACTGGGATGATGCTGTAGTCAATGCTATCATTAATGATAAAACAGTTGATTCTCCTATGGAAAAAATCCTTATGGGGTAATACACCCTATAAGGCTTATATCCAACATAGATGTAAAAGTTTAGTAATATTATAATATGACTAACCTGTAAAATTTTTTGATTTTAAAGGAGGAAAACATATGATTGGTACTACAATCATTCTAGAAGATCAGTCCGATATTCCTTCCCTACAGATATCTGACAATACGACAAGACCAGTGGTCTTTTCGGCTTTCACTTCTGATAAGGGTACAGAAGACTATATTCATATCCAAGGTAATAAGTTCTTCGAGCAATATGGCGAGATCTCTTTCCAACGCCATGGCCAACCTTTACTTCAAGCTGCTAACGTTATCAACAATGGCGGTATCTTGTATGCAAAACGTGTAGTGCATCCTGATTCCACATTAGCTAACTTTGCAGTAATTGCTCATCTTAAAGAAGATAAGCAACAATTGTTCCGCTACCGTCATGATGAAAACTTCAATATTCTTCGTGAAGAAGTTGAAGAAAACGGTGTTCGTGTTTTGAAACCTATCAAAGACGAAGAATACTGGTTAACTTCTGACGTAGCATTGTATCGTGAAGAAGCTGATCGTCCTCGATACATCAAAGAAGAAATCATGGAATTAGGTGCAGCTGATGGTTTTGATACACCTATCACTGATCCTACTACTATTGATTCTGATCCTCGAGTACAAAAAGCTATCATCAATACTTGCTCTATTAGCTACTCTGTAGAGTCTATCGATTCTGATACTTTATTGAAAGAAAAGATCGGTAATGACATTAAGAAATTAGCTGACTATGTATTGAAGAAAAAAGGTAATGCTCTTACAGTAGCTGAAAAGTTCACTGGTGAAGCTATTGCTGCTGGTACACGTATGAACGATTACTTGTTATTCGTAGTAACTGACAATGGTCGTGGTGTTTCTAACAAACGTATCCGTGTATCCTTGGATGCTACATTATCTCGTACAGCTGAATCCGCTCGTTATAAATTAGACGTTTATGAGAACGATGTTGCTTTAGAAAGCATGATCTTCTCCTTGAACCCTGATGAATTAGAACGTGGTTACAACTTGTACATTGATTCTGTATCCAAACGTTCTGCTGCTCAAATCAAAGTACATGCTTACGAAGACCAAACTAACTTGTTCTTCCAAGCTGTTGCTAAGATGACAAATATTGATGAAAATATTTTGAAAACAGCAGATATCTTGAATGGTAAAGACTATCGTGGTCAAGAATTCGCTAAGATTCACATCAATGACAAAAACGAAGATGGTCAAACAACTACATTCTTAAACGTTTCCGAAGGTCACTTCCTTAAAGGTGGCGACAACGGTAAATGGGGTCGTTACCCTCTAACTTATAGAGAAAAATTGAATGCAGAAGATGCTCGTAAGTTAAACAAAACTTATCGTATCCCTTACGATGAAGAAATGAAGAAAGCTTTCGATGGTACATTCTCTGATGATATCTTCAATACTGATAATACTCCAATTGACGTTGTAGTTGATGCTAACTATGCATTACCAGTTAAAACTGCTATCGTAGAATTGTGTAAATTCCGTCAAGACGTATTCTTCTTCCGTGATTACGGTATTGGTATGAATACATTATTGGCAATCAAATCTAAGAAAGACATGATCGGTGGTATTGATGCTAACCGTTCTCGTTTCGTAGCTGACTATTGCCAATCCTATGACATCTATGACCCTTACACAAACAAACAAATCACTGTAACTATCGGTTACGATATTGCTCGTTTGATTTGTATGCACTTCGGTAATGGTCGTAACTTGGTATGTGCTGGTGAAGCTAATAGCTGGATCATTCCTAACGTTATTGACAAAACTGTATCTTTCATTCCTAAAGTTACTCCTACATTGGACCAACAAACAAAAATGGAAGATATGCGTGTAAACTATGGTATGAATATCAACAACGTATTCACTATGGTTTCCGAATACACATCTCAAGACCGTTACACTCAATTATCTTTCGTCAACAACGTACTTACTGTACAAGAATTGATTAAAGAAATTCGTAAAGAATGTCCTAAATCTCGTTACAAATTCATTACTGGTCAAGACTTTGAAAAATACAAAGCTGACGTTAACCGTATTATTGAAAAATTCAAATCCAAATTCGCTTCTATCGAATTGGTTATGGAACAAAATACAATCTATGCAGCTAATAAAATTGTATACGCTTCTATCAAAGTTAAATTCAAAGACTTCGTACAATACGAAATCTTCCGTATCATTGCTATCCCAGTTGCTGATAACGTATAAGGAAAGGAGAACTAAACAATGGCTTTTACAAATGGTGAAATCCCTTTCATCTTTGATGGTACAACTGAGACCAAAGACCTAACAGGCTATGCCCTTTTCCGTGGTACTACTGACTGGGCTAACTTACAACAATTCAACCAATTCGAATCTGGTTACTCCTTACTTATTGTATTGGATATTCCTCGATTCTTAACTGAATTGGCTGACCGTAATACTCGTTACAAAAAACTTATCGATACTTACGTTCATATCTTGGAATATGAATTCCGTGGTTTGAGTGGTCTCGATAACATGCAATCTGAAACTGCAGAATTGACTAATGGTATCCAATCCATTAACGTAATCAACAAAGTTACAACTCCATCTGCTTCTCAGATCTCCATGCGTTTCTTTGAAAAAGCTGGTTCTGTACTTACTAAAGTACATGAATTGTACTTACGTGGTATCAAAGACCCAACTACTGGTGTTAAACACTACAATGGTCTTATCGAAAAAGGGGTATTGGATGCTGGTTTCGAAAACGAATGTTTCACATTCATGTATATCGTAACTAATAACACAATGCGTCATATCGAAAAAGCATACTACTTGGTTGCAGCTCAACCAACTAATGCTGACTTCTCTGAATTGTATAACTCCGAAAAAGGTCAATACGAATTCAAAGAATTGTCCATTGAATACAACTGTGTACCTATCTCTAACTGGTACATTAATGAACGTGCTCAACAATTACTTGACTGGGTACGTAAAGGTACTATCTGGAATGAATCTGAATTCCGTTACAGTGGTACTTTCAATGCATATCATAAAACTCTTGTTAGCAATGGCACTGGTAATACTGGTGGCACTACTGACTTCCCAGGTTAATATGTATTAAAAAGAATCCCTATATAGGCAATGCCTATATAGGGGTTTTTTGTGTCTCTTAATATCCACCAGAGCTATCATCACTACCATCATCATTAGTAGCTTTAGCTGCTAGTTGTAATTTGGTTTGTTTAGCCACTCTATCTACCATATCTTGGTCGATATAAGTACGTAGCATTTCTTTCTTAATATTAGCCATAAACAATGGTTTTTGTTCTTCGGTGAAGTCATCAGAATAAGAATCAGTTATAGCTTGAACCATATCATTCATATTATTAATCATAGTGGATGTATTAGAAGTATTCAAGTAAGATGGTTGCGGTAAGGATATATTGATAATAGCCTTAGAATCATCATACTCAGCTCTATACAACTGTGTCATAATACGACTAAAGAATGCATTAGTAATGATTTGGTCACTAATTACAGTCTTTAAGAATTTACTAGATGTCATAGATGCTTGTACTGCATAGTCTAGAGAGTTTCTAGCATTTACAATTTCTACAGGTACTGTAGTAGCATCTACGGCCATATCTTCAAGCTTCTGCATAAGTTCAGTTTGAGGGTCAATGTTTTGTCCTTGCATGATTTCGAACTGTACAGGAGATTCACCAGAAGCGTTTGTAGGAATAATGAAGTCATTGAACTGACCAATGATATTCAATACGTTATTCATATTTTCAAAACGTCTAATATTAAAGTTAGTCATTTTGATTTGCTTCATAGTTTGAAGAAGTAATTGAGAGATATTAGTATCTACACCAGAGTTCTTTACATAGTATACACGTCTATCATAACCACGAGACATAGTAGCTAATGTATTAGAGATATACATACCAGTATATAGCTTAGCTGGAATCATAGAATCATTTAGTAGTGAAATACCACGATGAGACTCAGGGTCAAATTTATAATAGCAATGAACTAAATCATCAGGAGAGATGAATGTAATATTTAATGCATTCTCTCCTTTGAGAGTCATGCTATTGTATTTAAGAATAGCATAGATTTCTCTAGATAGATCTTTATTTAGTTTAATGAACTGAGCATCAATCATACCAGAGATTTTAGCAGCAATACCACGTAGCATATTATCATTAATATTACCAGAGTTCTTTAATGCCGCTGTTGGAGATTTAGACATAGCCATACTATTCAATGGATCAGTAATACCAGCCATAGGATATGCAGTGTCTTTATCTAAGAAATTATTAGCAGTTCCTTCGATATAGTAATATCCTAAGCAGATATCATCAATATAGATAGGTACAACATTTTCACGTTTAAGTACTTTAAATAAAGCACCAGCAGCTTTAATCTCTTTACCATACTTCTTAGCTTTATTAGGATCAGTAATACCATCTGGAGTTGGTTCAAAGAAGTCTTTTACATCTAATTCATCTTTAGGTGTAAGTGCATTAGAGATACTTGTATCTTTCTTTAAAGAGGCTTTCTGCGTGTCGCTCATAGCCTCCAGTACAGGTACATAGGCTTCGTTAAAACTTTGCTCCTGGATACTTTTGAGTCTCTCAGTTGCCTTGATATTGGCTACAATAGACTCGTTAAGTAATCCATTATAATAAGATAAGTTTATTTTAAAGTCGTTAAAATTAATCTTATCACGAGAATCTTGGTTTTGGTAAGTATTAATAAAGTTTTGGTCAAACTCTACAGATTCTTTAACTACATCTGCAGCTTGATTACTATTATATAGTCTAGTAATAGCAGTAGCATATGGAATAATGTATACGAACTCTTCACCATACTTCATTGCGTTATAAGCAATATCTTGGAACTTCTCTGCTAAGTTATACTTATGCTTAATAAGCTCTACATTATTAACTATAGTCTTTTGGTTACTAACCATAGAGAAGTTAGTTTCTGCTAATGTAATATAGTCTTTAGCGAAATGGTCAGCAGATAATACGTTGTCTAATAACGTACTTAATGCTGCATCTAGCTTAGGCATATACTTACAAATCATATCGATTTCAGCATCATAGTCTTTAAGATTCTTATTATTAAAGAAAGCATTATATAAAGACCCAGATAGTTCCATATCATTACCAAAGATTTGGTTCATATCATCACTACTAGCAGTACCACCACGAGAACGTAATAGTTTAGCATATAATGTAGATATATTATTTAACCCAGTCTTATAACTAGAGTCAGAGATGATACGTTCTACTGTATCAGATATATTTGCATCCGATGCATCTAATTCATCTTTAGCATCTGGTTGAGTCATATAAGCTCTTCGATACAAACCATTGAGCATATTTAGAATAGACTTAGATAAGTCACGTTGCTCGGCTGTATCTTTTTTAATATCATCAGCCATCATTTACCTCCTTGAAAAAAGTAGCATATTAGTAGGATGTTTCAGCATTTAAAGGCTATGACCCAGAGAGCCATAGCCTAAAATACATACTAGCATAATAATTTGAATACTTGGTCGATAATATATCCATTACGTTTGAATAGTCTAAACACTAATAACTTAAACTTAGACGTAGTTGGAATATCATATAAGTATAATTCCATCTTATCTCCTTTAACAATAGGGAAGATACCACGAGAAATCATACATACATAGTCTCTTTTCTTAGTTTCCACTACTAGTTTAATAGCACCGTCACTAGCTTTAGCATCTAAGAAATATTGGAACTTGTCTACAAATCTTTCATTATTATATTGGACTTCTAAGTTCTTTGTATCCATATAACTCAAGATTGTATAGTACTTATCTAATACATCCTGACGACCAAACTCATAGTTATCATGTAAGAATGTAAAGTTCTCTTGTTTCATACAGTTCTTGAAATCAAGACAATTAATATTAGCATTGCCCTCAATAGGTTTATTTGATGGTGGTGCTATAATTTGCATATAAGACATACCAGGGCCAAACCCAAGTAGCACATTATCATTCTCACTATTAAAGATGCTATCACATTTTAGCATCTTTATAAGGTTATTGTAATAGTCTACGTTATACTCTTTCGCCATTGTCAATCTCTCCTTTGGATAATTCTTTAGGTTTAAACATAGATTGTGTTTCTGTATCAGAATGTCTAAACATGTTTAAAGTTGTATATGTATCAGGTTCAACTTCACCAAGTATACCATCGGTATAAGCCATGAATGGTTTCTTAGTTTGAATTCTTGGAGCGTTCATCTTAATGATATCTACCATCTCTTCTACATTAGGCATATTGAACCATTTATGACAGAATGTAATACTATCATCAGTAGCTATGTCTTCTATGAACTTAGCACCACTTAGTGCTTCATCATTAAACTTAATCATACCAATCTGAGTTGGTGCTGATAGATTGAACTCACGAATAATACTAGGATATAGAGAACTAAAGTCAAAGTCTACTGAGTTATCGAATAGCAATACTGGCTGGTCATTAATTCTAATCTTAGCAAAATCACTAATAAGATTAGGGTCTGCTACGAATGCACCAGGGAACTTCTCTTTAGGTTTCTCTTTAAACTTGTTGATATTATTACCATGAACAAACCCATCATTGTAGTATATCTTAACACGTTGGTTATTAAGATATACAGTTTGTCTATGAGCTTTAGCATATCTAGTATTTGTATCAACTGTAGTATTGTATACGTAGTCAATATCACCAGTTTCTTTTTCGATACATACCTGAACTATAACGTCAACTACGTTATAGAAGATATATGTCTTGAAGTCTTTGAATGGTAACTCACCAATATCTCTAGTGATATGGTGATAATCTAACTTAGCTACACCAGCAACTTGTTGACCGATATCATTTAACTTATTAGATTGATAAGCCGCTTGTCCTTTACGTCTAGAAGCAAACTGAATCATTTGGTCTAGGTATACAGTATATGAAGATATCTGTGCATAGTCACCACGTTCTGCTAATGCTTGACCAGCACGTTCATCTACATAGTAATAGCATTCTTTAGTATAGAAGTCTGGATGACAAATATAGTCAGACGCTTTCTCATCAAATTGGTCTTCTATACGAGCAATAATATAAGGCAAGTCAAAAGCCATGTTCCATGCTAACATGAAATCAGGTTTATTTTCATTAACCTTATTGAATAAAGAATGTAATAGTTCCTTTTCATCATCAAAGAACAAGGCATGCCATTTCATATTCTCTAAACCAAAATGTTTAACCCTATCATTACCACCAACTGTAGAACGAATAAGACTAAACAGTTCACCATCTAATCCACCTTTTCTATACTTTAGTTCAAACTCTTCTACAAGTACATTACGATGGTCTCTAAGAATATAAGTATAGATATTATTACCAAAGATATAAGTTACTGCAGATACAGGTGCTTCACCTGGTTCTGGGAAATCACCAGCAATCTCTGAGATATCAACTTCAATATCGAAATATGCTTTGGTTGGTGGGACTTTAATTTCATTAGGGAATCTCCGACTAAACCAAAATCTATAATGGTCAGATAATTCCATATCAGATAAGAATACTGTATTACAAGTATGCAACTTAGTATTAGCACCAAAGTCTCTAGACTTGATATTATTATAGAAGTATTCTATATTGCCTGTATTCTCTGCAATAGATTTAAGAAGCTCACCATTATTACACTTAACTGGTATAACCTTATCTCGTTCAATGTAATCATAATGATGAGTTATTGATTGTGGGTCTTTAGCCACAAAGTATATGTATTCTGGATTCTCTATCTCACATCTAACTTTCTCACCAGTAGAATTGTCTCTGGCTACCATAACTATGTATGGAGATGTCCATCCAGCTTTATCTTTCTTAGATTTTATATAGAATGAGTTCAGTAACGTTAAGTCTGACCCATCAAAATATTGGTCGTATATATGAAGCATGATTGTTTCCTCCTATTAATGGTATGTGGTCAGAGTTGTAAAAACTTACTATTCCCATTGAAATCAGGCTAAATAGGCAAAAAATAAATAAGGGGTGGCAAGACACCGAAAGGGAGTGTCTTGCCGAAGTTCAATGTGATACTGTGGTAGTAGGGGTGATTATAATTGTTATATTTATTATTATACAGGGAATTGTGGACAGGCGTATAAATAATTTTTCCGTTCATATTTCAATGGTTATATTATTTTAAAGGAGAGTACCCAAAGGGAGTAGTTGGGTATTAGAGTTTATACGCCTGTGGATTTTTTTTGGTGTGTTAGATGAGATAATAACTACCACAGTATCACCATTATAGTATATAACTGAAATTATCTTTGGTTATCGCTTTAGCATGCTCATTCAGTAGCAGATATAATTCTCTAGTTATAATCCTATATCCAGGCCCATCACCATATAAATATTTGATAACTTTACCACCATCAAATATAAAATCCTTTAATGCCTCATTAATAATATTGTCACTTAAGAAGTCATCTATTGGCATACAGTTACTATATGCTGTATACTTCCGATAGTGCTTAAAGAACGATATAATCTCTTTACCCTCTTTATCAGTTATTACAAAAGAAGCTTGTTCTCTTTCTTTATTCACATCAATAGAAAGATAGAAGTTCTTAAAATCAAATACAATATCATTAGGACTATACTTTATATTCTTTAGAATGGTTACGATAAACTTCTTGTTTATATCATAGATTAGTTGACTTTTCATAGATAATTCCTCCTGTTAGTTATTACGAAGTTAACGTCTATATAAAAACCAATATGAAGCCCTTATAAAGAAAGGAAAAATAAAACTATGGAAAGCATGTTTACTACAGCCACTGATGTGGATAATAAAGAACTCAAAGTTGAAGTTACTCCTCCTAAGAAAAAGTTATTTGGTGGTATGCGGGATAATAATAGTATTAAACTAGACGAGCCACCTAAGGAGTTAGTTGTTCCAACTAAACGACGTGGTCGTCCACGTAAGGTTAAACCTTTGAATGGTGAAGATGGTGAAGTTAGACAAGAAAAGGCAGCTATCTTAACTACTAATGTGCCTATAGCTGAGATGTATGACGAAACTAATGATATGCTTAGAGAGACTGTATCTCAACTAGGTGTATTACAAGATGAACTTAAGACTGAGTTCAATCAATTACGTATGTCATCTCGTCTTAAGGGTAAATACCAATATATGACTGATATGGCTAGTGTAATCTCTACTATCACTAGTACTAAGCTAAGTGCTATTAAAGCTATCAATGATAATATCACTACAGCAGCTAAATTGGAATTATCTCGTGTTAAAGATCTTAAGATTGATGCTGGTGATGATAATGCAGCTATCATGGGTCTATACAAAAACTTATTGGATGCTCCAAGACAACAATTGGAATCCACTGGTTTTGTTCCACCACAAGCTATCCAAGGTATGGACTTCCCATCATTTATTGCTCAACGTGCACAAAGCTTTGATTTGATTCCTCCATCTGATAGAACTCAATTATCACCATCTCAAGAGTTCACTCCAGAACAAAATCGTATGATCATGGAAGCTAATCCTAATACTAAAGTCGTTGTGGTATATGATAGACGTACAGATGCTAAGTACTTCAAGATGATGAACTTAGCTACTAAACAATATGTAGAAAATGTAAGTCTACCAGATGACTTCTTGCTTGAAGCAATGCGTATTAACTTTGCTACTGGTACAGCTAGAAACTCCAATACTAATATGGACTTCCCATTAGTGGTTATTGGTAATGATGGTCGTATAGAAGAGGCCCCATTAATCTCTCAAGCTAGAAACGGTAGTTCCGCATCATTCGATGATGGATTCTAAAAAAATAAAATAAGATAAGGGATACAGGCTTAATACCTGTATCCCTAAATATCTTATTTTTGATGCAACTCTGGATCGTTGTAATATGCAACGACCATAGTGCAAACAAATGGGGCAAGTATCCCCATAAATATATACATTAGCGCAACCTCTACTTGCGCTGCAGTATAATAGTTCTCCGCAGTTTCACGGAGATATAATGGTGCGGAAGCTGGGATAATTTCCCAGTTCCAGAAGTCAATGCCTGTAATGTAGATCAACTTGGTTGCAACAACCAAGCCAAATATCACTAGGCACCCGAATGTAATATCTAAATAGTATCTTTTTAATAAATTTGTCATGGTTATTATCTCCTTTTCTATAACTAATAAATATAATACAACCATTCTATTACCACTATATTATACAACTGAAAATACTAAGTTTTACGATTTACTAAACAACTAACAAATAAGTATAAAAAATAATACATGGGTAAGAATGCTCTATATCCTTACCCATGTATATTAAATAACTATAGCTGGTCTTCAGTTATAGCTATTTCAATTCCTACTGATAGTAGGAATCTGTAAGCCTTGATGGCCAAGTTACGAGGTACATTATTTATGCCCTCGTAACGGTCGGCCACAAGACTCATTGCAGTTCTAATCTGCCAATCTAACTTGGTAGATCTTTCTGCTAGTTGATTAGCGTAGTTTCTTACGCAACCACTTTGTGCCATAGGAGTCACCTCCTTTCGGCATGTAGACTTATAGTCTACAAGTGTATGGGTAAATTTAGATACAGCTAGAGTTGTTAGCTGTATCTACCATACACATTTATAGTATACAATCGTAAATATTAACTTTTACTATAAAAAAAACAAAATACCCAGTATAGTCAATGACTATACTGGGATTTCTTTTGTCTAGAATGGTGGTAGATTGCTTATAATAGACCCTAAGACTGCTAGTACATACCATAGGACTATACCAACACCATATACTGTAATACCACGAGAGAAACGTATACAAGTCTGCTTAGACTTAGCTCTATTACGTAATATCTCCTGTTCAGTATTACCATTCATTGAGTACTTAGACATACTGTAGGTTATAAAATTATAAGTCATTAGTATTAAGAATATAGCACCTGGCATAAATATAAAAGCATACCATTCTCTAAACGATGGGAATGTTTTTACATTTAACGCTATCAGTAATAGTATGACTACTATACCAATAACATATCCAGTTCTCTTAATTATCTCTTGTGCTATTCTTTCCATCTTTATACCACCCCTATAATATTAACTACAATCATTTCTACAACCCATAGAATGTATATTGCTACTAGAAATGCCATAAGCTTTCTTCCATAGTTATGACAAGTCTTAGTAACCATAGCATAGTCTATTCTAGCTTTCTTGCTCTTATCTATATGATCAGCTATCTCATCTAACCTGAGTCTAATATTCATATATAGTATTATTCCTATAGAACCTAATATCCCTGGGATATATACCAATATGATTCTATATAAGTCTTGCTGATAGTTTATAGCCCAATCAGCACCAACTGTCATTATAGCATGGAAAGCTATAAGACACATTATAAGTTTCATTATGCACCTCTCACTATATTAAACACAAAGAAACTGAGTATAGCCAATGACTATACTCAGCTTAACATTAAATACCTCCGTGGTATGTAATCCACCAGTGGAATAACCCAGCTAGCATTACCATAATAAATATATACTCATATTTCTTATGAAGTATTTTATACAACGCTAGCATAAAAGTAAAAGCCATTAACACTGGTAAGATTATATACATCAAAATGGTTAGCATTTTAGAACGCCCCTAACCCTTTAAACACCAAAACTATCAAATCTACTATAGTAACCAATAAAGCAACTACAAACACCTCTCCACTACCATTGACAGCATTCTTTAATGCTTCTTCGATAGCAATACGCTTACTAGTATTATTAAGAAGATTAGTTTTAATCTTACCACCAGTAAGCTCATTAAATTTAACAAGCCCATCTTCTAAATGATTAATGATGAACTTATTAGAAGAAATATCTCCGCTTTGTACAGAAATGATATACCCGCCTATTACTATATTAATAAAAGCCAATGCATATATTTCTTTATACACTAGTATAGATACTAATATATTAGAGCATATCAATGTAATAAGCTCTGAAGAGAAAATTTCTAGGAAGATTTTACTTCCAAAGAGACGTTTTTCCTTTTCCATCAGGTTTACCTCTTACTAATTTAATACTTCGAACCTGGAGCACAATGTATGCTACCATTAATATTAATGTACTAATCATAGCGAACGTATCATTTAGCCATGATACATTAATAAGTAGAATTAATGTTAGGATTATAACCATATACCAGTTATTATTACTTCTTTTAGTAATCTCTTCCATAGTTGGCATAGTATCGAATAGTTTGAACAACTCCAAAACTTGTTCAAGACCATTAATAACTTCTGCACGTTTGGCTTCTGACAATGTTTCATCTGTTTTCGCTTGTTCAATTCTGTCTTTAACTGTTTCTGGTGTTTCGTTGCTATGGTTTACAAGCATATCAGCAGTCACACGTATAAGACGAATATTATCAACGTATCTATTATGATACCAAGCAAAGCAAAATAGTATGACCAATGTGAAACACATAATGGTTCTACTTAACCAGTAAGGATCTTGATTGCTATGTAGCATAATATATGTACCAGACCCACCAGATAATAATGTAAGAAGAATGTATTGAATCTTACTCATCATTATCACCAACTTTCGTAGTCTCTACATACGCAATCATAGTAGCTATAACTAGCATACCAATAATCATATAGTTTGCATCTACAAACCATCTAATACCATTAAATAAAGTTTCCATTCTTTTAATCATCCCTTCTTTTAAATTACCTATTATCTAATACTACACTTACTATAAACCCAGCAGTTACACAAGCTATCATATGAAATAGTCTGTCATACTCTAGATCCATGTAAGCCCATATTACAGTTACTATTAGTATTGTGATAATCAATGGAAGTATATCCATAAAATTATCAAAACTATACTTTCGTCTCATTACTAAATCTCCTTTCTAAAATATAATATAGCCACTGTATCATAATTATATTATATAATTCAAATCCTGATTACCAAAAAAATAATTAAGTATTAGGGGTGGATAAACCACCCCTATATTACTTATGCTACATTATTCTTATTCTCTTCACATTTGCGTTCAAATGCTTCACTAATTTTTGTTGCAACAAGTTCTGCAAACTCACTGCGATAGTCTAATACCAAATCAGCAAGATTACAATGCTCTTCAAATGTGATAGCACTGTTTTTTGCTAAAATAGATAATGCAATATTCGCCGTGGAATATGCAAAACCCAAGGTAAACATTTTTACTTTTTCTTCATCTGAAAATACCGGGATACTCATCCCAATACTATCACTTAAGAAAAGCAATAAGTCTACAATGTCTTGTGTTTCATCTAAGTATGTTTTCATTGTATGCTTGAAATTGTTAATACCTTCAACAATTTCATCATAAGATAACACACTTAAATTTTCTAAATCGTGTAAAAGTGCCATGGTTAATATCCTCCTTGATTAAAACTAAATAATATAACCATTGTATTACCATTATAGTATATAACTGAAATAATCAAGTTTTACGATGTCACCACATTGTAATTTAATATAGAGTTCACACCCTAATATAAATATATTTTTTTAATTCCACAGGAGGTATATAAATGAGAACCGCAGATAAGCAGTATATTGATATTGTAAAGAATATCTTAGACCACGGTACATATAGCAATAACCGTACAGGTATTCCGACATATAAGCTACCACACCAAATCATGCAGTTTGATTTACAAAAAGAATTCCCCATCTTATCATCTAAGTTTGTAGCAGCTAAGACTGCTCTTAAAGAACTATTATGGATATGGCAAATGCAATCTAATGATGTACGTAAGTTACAAGAGATGGGCTGTCATGTATGGGATGAATGGATGAGAGAAGATGGAACTATTGGTAAAGCTTATGGATATCAGATTGCTAAGTATAATCAGTTAGACAATCTTATCAATACAATTAAAACTGATCCAGATAGCAGACGTATGATAGTTACCCTCTGGAACATAGAAGATCTCCCAGATATGGCACTACAACCATGTGCTTATGAGACACTATGGGATGTACAAGATGGAAAATTAAACTGTTTACTCCTCCAGCGTTAACGGGCGCCTTTGTATAGTAATATACATCGAATAACCTTACTAAAAGTGGAACGTCGTATAATTTACTTATACGATAATCATTTACGAAGATTTTATTTTTAGTTCGAGGTGATAAATATGGCAACTGTATACAAGATTATTAATGAGATAACTGGCCAAGCATACGTTGGGCATTCTGTAGATGTTAGACAACGTATAAATCGTCATTTTAGTGAATTAGCTAAAAATGGTCATCATTGTTTACCATTACAAGAAGACTACAATAAGTATGGTAGAGTTATGTTTCATACAGTATATGTAAAGGATAATATATCCGAAGAAGAAGCTACAATGCTAGAGCAAAAACTAATAGATGAGGATTATGATAATCTTTATAATGTAGGTAAATTTGCTAAACATGGTGGCGACTTAATGTCATATAATCCTCGAAAAGAAGAAATACAAAAAAAGATATCTAATTCTGTTAAAGCTGTATATGCTAATATGTCACAAGAAGAAAGATCTGCTAAATATGGTAGTAGTGGAGCAAGCAATCCAATGTATGGTAAAACACATTCACCTGAAGCTAGAGCTAAAATGAGAGAAGCTAATTTAGGACGTGCTCCATCAAACAAAGGCAAAACTAATTTAGAATATTTTGGTGAAGAAAAGCAAAAGAAATATCTATGAAGATATCAGCATCTGCTAAAAAACGTACGGGGGAGCATAACCCATTTTATGGTAAAACTCATTCCGATGAAACAAAAGAAAAGATACGTTTAGCTAATACTGGTAAACGTAATGTGAATTGCCATAAACCAGTGGTTATTAATAAATTAGTATATGAAAGTGTGGCATATGCCGCAGAAGTTCTTGGCGTAACAGCCGGAACCATTTTACACAGAATTAAATCAGATAATCCTTTATATAAAGGATATGCGTATTTTATAGAATAAAATTGTGTTCAACGACTATCGAAAGCATGCAGTGTAACTGTAGAAGTGAGTAGAGTACACCTAAGTGGGTGGAAACGTTTGGGATCCTACCAGGGACGGATCATGATATAGTCTAATCTATATAGAAATATATAGCAGTTCATAAGAGAGCGTAGTATGATTAACGACCATACTAGAATACTTTGTCGGGGGATACGGGATTAGGAATCCCATTTAATACTACACAATACGCTATGCTAGTTCATATGATAGCTCATGTATGTAAACTTAAACCTGGTAAGTTTACTCATATCGTAAATAATATGCATATATATGAGAATCATATAGAAGCTTTACAAGAACAGATTAAACGTTATGAATCTGGCAGTCTACCAACACAAGAACCTAGATTGGTTATCAATGGTAGTGTACAAGACTTCTATGACTTTACTCCAGATAGTGTAATTGTGGATAACTATTTCCATATGGGTAAACTCCCTATGGTGGTTGCTGTTTAAAAAAATAAAATAAGATTAGGGTAGAGACATTGTCTCTACCCTATTTGTTATGCTTGTTGGCGACCAGGCGTCATATTAAATACAATACCTTGAATACCAAGTTGCTTGATTTTCTTTAACAACATCGCAACTTTACGATGCTTACCAAGCAACCTATACCCAGCAATAATCGCTTCCGCATTAGACGGAATCGCTGTGATATAGTTCCACCCGAAACCTTCCTCATAGGTTTCAGGATATAGGTCGTCTCCGTTATAGGAGACGTTGTTCCAACCCAATGCATTTGCCAACATGATTGTTTTACGTTCACCTCCAACTTTTTCAATATGCCATGGGGACATAGAATTGTCCTCAGGATCGAATAAGTTGTATTTTAACGCCTGTAGCATTTCTTGCTCCAACTTGTTTGTAGGAACTGCAATTATGGATTGGTAAGCACATTCTTCAAATTGGCGTTTTATAAATTTCATGATGATATTCTCCTTTCAACTTATACTAAATAAATATAACCATGAATATTACCATTATAGTATACAACTAAAATAGTAGAGATTTACGATATACTTAATATATCCACAGTATCATAGAAAAAAGAAAATAATATAGGGCCTAATGGCCCTATATATCATTCAATATCATCCTCATATTCGTCATCGTAATAATGAGGTAATTGATAGCCACATAAGAATGGCGCCTCAATCCCTCTTCGCTTACATTCTTTTAGAATGCGAGCCACTTTACGATGTTTACCAGCTAGCCTATAACCAGCAATCAATATTTCTAGGTTAGTTGGTGTCCAGCTAAGTTCCGCATATCCATATTCTGGATCATCTGACACCATTCTACTACCATCGTAAAACACATTACGGTATCCTAATGCATCTGCAAGATCCATTGGATGGCACACTAAACTTTCTTCTGGGTGCCAATTATTTACATATGTGGCATCCTTATCGATTAAGTCATACTTCAAATCTTTAAGTACTCCCTTCTCGAACTTTGTAGTAGCAATGGCTACGGCAGATACAAAATTATCTTCTTTTTTGATTTTTACAAATTTCATGGTTAAATTCCTCCTTATGCTTAATAATAAATATAACCATTGTATTACTATTATATTATACAAGTAAAAAAAAACAGTTTTACTATAATCACAATATATACTCAGTATCATAGAAAAAAGAAAAGATACAGGCTAGGGATATATTATCCCTAGCCTAATTATTATGCAATCGCCTTTTCCAATTCGGCTTCAAACTTAGTTGTTAATTCTTTAATAAACTCAAAGAAATTTACAACTTTTGGATTAGCCATATCCAAATATTTTTCCATTAGTTCTAACTGATAGTTGTCCATTTCTCTTATTACAGCCATCATTTTTGTGGAATCAGATACGTCATGTTCTGTTAAATCGTATAGATTTAAAAGAACGTTGTTAATATCATTAACCTCTTTATTTTTTATTAAATAGGTTAATGTTTTAAGTGTGTGGTCTTTTGCCACTAAGGCGCCACTTTTAGCGTCTTCGAACGTTTTAGTATCATTAATAGCATTGATTCTTTCCATTGCTGTTTTAATACCGTTTAAATGTTCTGCTGTAAGTTGTTTTTTCATGATGATATCTCCTTTTCTTTAAATAAATATATATCCATCATATTACCATTATAGTATACAACTAAAAAAAAAGAGTTTTACGATTATAAAAAATATACCCCCAGTAACATAGAAAAAAGAAAAGATATACAGGATAGTACAATGTACTATCCTGTATCAGTTATCTAAATAATATTAGGGATTAACGCAAAGTTCTTTTTACGAATATCGTTTATATCCCAAGCCGCTTCACGTAATGTCTTATGAGTAGAAACTTGCTTATCATTTAAGTAAGTTTCCCATTCTTCATTACTATTTAGCTTGATCTTGATATTGAACCCGTCCAGTTCAAAATATACTTTTCCATCTACTATCTTTAAGATACCGCCTAATTCGTTTATATATTCAAAAACATCTTGAGCTTTAGTTTCTCTGTATATTTGATCTATAGAAACTTTGAGTCTTAATAAGATAGTTTCAAAGTACTTCTTGACATCATCGTTACTTACTATATTAGTAAGCTCGATGATAGTTCTTACTGGTGCTGTCGGAATCTTAGAATACGACATTCTTATAGAATCAATAGTTTCATCAAGCGCCATTAATATTTTGCAAGTATAAATACATCCATTAAAACTAAACTCCCGTTCAGTGATTTTCTTTATAAATATGCCACCATCTTGACTAGGCACATTAATTTTATTTATCTTAGGTTCATATCCTAAAACTTTATTATAAGCTAAATCTTCTAATTTCATTATTAAAGTCCTCCTAAATATTAATATCACTTTTCCATTCTATTATCTACGGCTTCCCAGAATTCTTCATCAAACTCAGGATCTTTATATGGGTTTGGTCTAGGTTCTGGGTCATCAAAATAATGTGCTCTTGTATGTGCACTATAGTAATAACTATCATTATGGTTGAAGAAGTCATCAATAATGAATTCACCATCCTCAACCATTTGAATATAGTCTAATACATACTGTAGCATATACGTGCTTAATTGTTCACGTTTTACCCCGACTGTTTCCACCATATCTAATAATGCTTCGCAAAGATATTTTAAATCTTTTACTAAGCATTCTGTATCAGAGATTTCTGTATACTCTTTAGTTTCTGGTTCACACGTCATATAGTTGAAAGAGAAATAACGTTCACTTTCATCTTTAGGCTCACTATCAACTAAGAATTGCTTATCTCCTATCATGATATCACATACTGTATTATAGCATACATCAACATTAGCATGCTCAATTACTTTAACAATGATATCACCATGATTCTTAGTGGCATATACTAATTCATGTAATTTAGTATTGTGTGTGATATTCACTTCAGTATGTGGAATCTTATCATAACCTCCATATCGATTATAATGACCATAACCATCAGGGCTAATAAGATCTACGATCTCTTTAGCCAAATCCAATTGGCAATTGTTTTTTGTTTCATCAATAGTATATTTCCATTCCATCTTAATATTCCTCCTGTGGGTTATAAATAGCATCCTTAGTTGCTAAGTAAAAATAGTCTTGCGACAATTCAAAGAATTCCTTATCGTTTATTCTATTGTATTCAGGATAATCAAATTTGAATTCTGCCATTAGCTTTGCTACATCATCAAATATAGCACGAACAGTATCACTATCTAGCTTATAGGCATATCTGTTCAATACAGTTACTGAGTTCTTACCAAATGGATTCAATACAAAATGTTCCACTCTGGTATCTGTAATATATCCATCAACACATTTGAATTGTAATACAATATATACATTGATATCCTGTAAATGAATACCATAGCCAATATAGTTATTTCTGACATCTAATATATTTACAATTCTATTCTTCTTAATGAAATAATTGAAATCCTCATTGTCAAATGGGATACGACTAAAGAAGTCATTAAACAATCTTGGTATATACTTTTCATATACAAAATCTTCTTCTTTAGCTATTCTTAAAAACTCACTCATAATACACCCCTTATTAAAAATCGAAACCATAAGCAGTTACAGTTTTAGTATAATAGATATAATCGATAATAGAATGCAATTCATATGTATCTGTACTATCAATACCAATATCATTATATTTAGAACTAGACATTAGAGACTTCCATACATACTCTAATGCTTCACGTAATACTTCTGCTTTTATAGCACCAATAGAGAATTGTCCTGCTTGGATACCAGTAGGTAATTCTAAAGCATAGAAAATGTATGTGAATCTTTTAGTTTCAGCATCCATCACTTCTAGTAGATGGAATTTCATATTCAATTCTAATAGATTCATTGTACACTTACAATTAGCATATTGAGTTTCCATAGTTTTCACTATTTCCATTGGTGGTTCAATATCTACACCCTCAGGTGTTTCTCCACCAATAGCTAGTGGACTAAAACTTCCAAAGAACTTATTTAAGTACTTTAGAATCTCATTATTGACAAGATGATACTTGCCATCATAAAGATCTTTAACTTCACTCATAGTTTTATCCTCCTAATTAATCTCATCCAACGGTCTAGCAAAATCAATAAAGATACATGCTTGATATATACGTGTAGCCATATCAAATATATGCATAGGTAAAATATACGGTTTACCATCAGACGCACTAGCAGCCCAATATAATAAGCTATCTACTATCTTCTTTAGTATCATTGTATCAATCTTATGTAGCTCATCAAAATTATTATAAATAATATCATCTACTTTGATGGTTTTAAAACCAAACGGTCTATCATATAGACGATATTCTATAGCCACATTAAGATCTTTTATGATCAAAGTAGCCTCATCTTCAGTATCACTTATGATAATTTCAACACGTTTATTTCTAGCATTATCTACTGACTTCTTTTGATGTGTGCCTAACGGTAGACATCCTATAAAATTATGAAAATCTATAAACAAATCTCTTTTAATACGCTCTGTACTCTTAATTTCACTAACAATAAATCCACTCATTTTAAATCCTCCTTTAAATTAATTATAACCAATGAGTCACAATTATAGTATACAACCATAATTCTTATTACTCTAAGAAAAAAAAGAAAAGTATACAGGGGTGAGCAATTAGCACACCCCTGTATAAATTACATATCCATTTCGAATGTTAAATGGCGAATAGCACCTGGCAATGTATACCAGTCATCGTCAATTTGCTCTTCTAATTCAGTATTGTATAAATAATATACAAGCCCGATTTCCTCTTTATTAGAAGTGCCTACCAATTCGATAGGTATATTGTCGAAGCTCATACTTATAAAGTCTAAGCTTGACGGACCATCGTTTGGAACAGTACCATATGCTGCTAATGTAGCGCCTTTTTCGTTTAACCATTCCATAAACGCTTTACCATTATCCATCACGTCAAATAGTAATGCTCGGACTTTTAATATAGAACTCATGGCTAACTCTATATCTTTATTGACCCAACCGCAAGTTACGTTATCGGTTATACCGACTACGTAATTTACACCGAATTCATTACATTCGGCGTCAGACTCAAAATATATAGAATCTATCTCTTCTTGGTTATATTTTCTTGTATATATTGATACTTTGAAAATATTTCCAAATAAATTGAACTTACCCGTATATAAGGACTCATCATCCTTATCTTGGGTAATTCTTCCGAAGCCATAACCCAATAAACGTTCAATTTCTTTGATTGATTCTTTTATATCTTTTGCAGTATTATACATGGTAATATTCCTCCTTATGCTTAATAAATATATAACCATTGTATTACCATTATATTATACAACTAAAAAAAAACAGTTTTACTATAATGGCAATATATCATCAGTATCATAGAAAAAAGAAAAGTATACAGGATAGGAACAATGTCCTATCCTGTAATATTCTTTAGATCATATTAGGAATAAGTGTTGGTACTTTTTCTAATGATTCTTTATAATCTTTGATAGCTGATACTGCTTCGTCTAATGTACGATATAAATTAGACTCATCTGTATTAGCTTGCCAATGATTACAATCTGGTGCAAAATTGATTGTAGCATCGAGATCACTGAAAATGTATTTCAATTTATCATCAATGATAACCAAATGCCCATCAAGGTTTTTGATTTTGGATACTACAATAGCCTTTCTTGGATTGAGTTCGATATCATTTTCCATATTTAAGATCAATCCAAAATATTTGCTGAAATATTCCTCAGCAATATCGGCACTTTCTGGAAAAGTTTTGACCACTTCAACGTCCCCAATAAGATTGGAGTTGTGGAAGAATCTTGCAGACTCCACGGTTCCATCTTCATCAGTATAGATGAACCCACGTTTTGTCACACTATTAGATAATTTATAATAATGAGAAGCCAAACGTTTAACCTTGCTAGAACCTGTGTTGAATTCGTTTACGTTAGTATACATGATATATTCTCCTTTTCTATAATAACCAAATATAAATATAACCATGATATTACCATTATAGTATACAACTAAAAAAAAAGAGTTTTACGATTATAAAAATATACAGGTACTGGAAATCCCAGTACCTGTAATTTTGTTTTACTTACCGCTATTTTCTCTAACGTATTTGATAGCCTGGTCTATAGTAAGACCGGCTTTTACAATAGAATAGTCTTTAGTTGTACGTACATCAAAAGCATATTCTAACAAGATACCATCATAACTAGAAATGCACAATGGAATATATTCAAAGCATAATTCCATTGTATTTAGTTGTGATACAATCTGTTTATACTCATTAGTGTATGTCTTACCAATAATAGTAAGAATGCCTTCGTTATCACGAATGAATTGCTTATCTTCTTCACTGATATATCTTAAGAGCTTACGCATCTTAATAATACCATCAATAGCTAATGGGATAGATCGAGATAAATCAGATATCTCATGCTCGTCATTAATTACGGATACATATCCAATACCATAACTATTACCACCTGGTATAGATTCGATAATAAGCCGCTTAATATTATCATCTTCGAATATTACAGATACACCGATATCTGCACCGAATAATGTACCCTCACCATAGTAGGACTTTCGTTCATAGCTTTCATCTGGAGACATATCAAACTCAATATCAATTATCTCTTCGATAGCAGCTAACGTATTTTCAACTATATTTGTTTCCATATTACTCACCTCGTATGAAATTGTTATTTAGCTTCACGTGCTTCGGTGATAACCTTAATTACAGCTTCTTCTAAGCTATCACAGGACTCACTAATCTCATAGTTATTCCCAATAGTAATATTAGGCTTATTATGACTAGGGAATGATACCCAAATATTATTATACTTACCATTTTCATAATAAGAGATAAGAACCATATTACTATTGTGACATGCAATTTCAATATGAGCACTAGGCTTACATGAACGTGCTAATAGCTGATACAATGTCATACCATCATCGATTTTCATAGTATCTAGAATTCTAATAATGCCAGCTATCTTATTCATAGCATTATAAGCATAACCGACAATATTATCAAACCCATCAAGAGCCACTTTGATGCTAATATACGGAGTCAATGTATTAGATTCGATATATAGCTTAGACTGTTCGTTTATATTGCTTTTTGTGACTTTAAGCCAGCAATTACAATCAATCTTTCTATTGGTTGGTAAGCTGAATTCACCAATATATTCAACATAAGTCTTATTATCAATTATCTTTGGTTCTTTAACATTGAATAGCTTAGTCATCAAAGAAATGAGATCTAGTCTCCACCAGCATTCAGATATATCTTTAGGGCAAATATCTTTTATTACAGATATTGCTCCAGATATAGAGTGTGCAGATTTTGCATACATAATTATACCATTGAATCTGGTACATACTTCATATAGATTCTCTTCATCAGACTCTGATACATTATATGTGATAGATGTATTAGTTTCTGGTAAGATAATAGTATATTCAAATAACCCTCGGCTTACCATTAGAACATTAGATTCTAATTCTGCTAGAGCATCTATATTCGCATATTCATTAATGACATCAGATAGATTATATGCTAAGTCTGAAATGTATTTGGAAACTTCAGAGAAACTAGCATCATCTATAAGACTAATAATCATTGGTGTAGTATCAATACTTATTTCCTTACTATATCCTTTAGGTGGTGTAGTTGTTTTTGTTTCAGTTCTTATTGCAGCTTGTGGAATATTTTTATTAGATTGAATAGTCACTTCAATTTTGATTGACTCGTTACAATCAGAAATATCCTTATCTAATATAAAGACGTGTTCGTATTTACTAGCGACCAATGGTTCTACCATTCTACTACTAATATTAATAAGTGATTCTCTAAGTTTAGCTACGATTTCTTCATTCTTCATTTTAATTACTCTCCGTATCTTGATCTTAATAAATTATGTAGAGTTCTTACCTTAATTAACCAAGGGTTATTACTAGTATCTGGTACTACTTTACCACTCATAAATAAGCTATCATGCAATTTTTGTACGAATGCTTTAAAGTAATGAGAACTGTAAATAGCTTTACCATAGATACATTTACCATGCTGATGAAGACTAAGTTTATACTTATCCTTATCTTCATAAGTTAGGATATAATCACTCACTTCAATATACCATGGGTTTATACCATGCATGGTTCTAGATATAGACTTTGGTACAGTTTCTAAAACCTCATAGGTCACTTGAGCCAATTCATCATCAATACAAGCCATTATTTTCTCTCCTTTCGTTTCATAGTTACAAACTTAAAACTATAATGTCTACGGTCTACAACTTCAGAGTCTGCTTCGACTTTTACTTTTACCCATTCACTTGATTTTAGCTTAGGGAAGAAAGTATCAGCTGGTAGCTTTTCATTCACCACTGTAGCTATAATATCAGTAGCATCATCTAAGAATAATTTATAGATTTCTCCACCACCAATGATAAATATATTAGCCTTTCTAAGACGTTCAGCTTCAGCTAGTACTTCTTCTTTAGAATGAAATACTTTAACTTTATCGTTGAATCGTTGTTTAGGTACATATGATTTATCATTAGTAAGAATCCAATTTTCTCTGTGTGGTAATGCGTTAGGAAGAGATTCATAGGTTTTTCTACCCATGACTACAGTACAACCTAGAGTTGTTTTCTTAAAATGTTTTAGGTCTTTAGGTATATGCCATAATAGCTTACCATCTTTACCTATACCATTATTTAAGTCATGTGCAACTATCATTGATACTAACATCTCTTTCACCCCATTATCTGATTTCTTTCTCAACTATTATAGCTGAAGCAATTAATAAAAATATATTTACAAACGTCAATCCTAGTATAAGCATTATACATAGGGTATATAGAAACGTTTCTGCCTGTACCCCCATAATATACGGTAAAGACCCTTCACCATATAACTCTAAGGATATATGGTTAAGGATCTTACACAATACAAGTACAAGACAAGTTATTAATGGCCCACAGAGAAGAATAACTATCTCTCGTTTAATGAAATTCTTTAGTTTTTCCATGCTTTCTTAATCCTTTTGAATAAATACGACAATATGTACCATATAACCTGAGGTGTCCAAATTACCATAGCCACCAAACCAGTAACTAAAATTGCAGGACCTATTATATCGTAGATTATATAGTTTATACTATTATGTGCACGGGTACACCCTATATATGAGTATACCCATGCAAGACCTGCAAATATACAACCAATCGGTGCTAGGATAACTAGTACAGTAGCAAGGAATCGTTCTATTTTCTCTTTTATTTGGATAAATGATTTCATTTATCTCACCTCAACTGGTCTAGCTGTCATATCTATTACACTTACCCTGTCTGAATACTCCATATTGTGGCTGATTAGGAAGCATTGTTCACACCCAACCATCGAAATAAGATTCCCCAGTAGGGTAATAAACTGAATACGATTTTCAGTGTCTAAACCACCATCAATCTCATCTAGCTTAAGGATATTATAGTCTGTACTAGCATTAGCTAAGATAGCAAAACTAATAATCATAGATAGCATACAGATTTGTGATGTACTCATAGAAGAGATATCATCATTCATCAATCCACTACCTAAGCATGGAATTCTAAACTCTGTTTCATTAATAACGAATGGTTGAATAACGAATTCACCACCAAAGATACATGAAGCCAATTCATTAGCCTTAACCATGATATCATTCATATAAGCACCAATGAATATAGTCTGAATGCCTGTATTCGGGGATACATAGTACTTGATAGCTTCGATACGTTCGTAGTTATCAGTATACTCTTGCATCTCTTTATGATATTCATCAATAAGAATCTTATTATGAGCAATATCATCACGTTGAGCTATAAGCTCATTGTAGTTGTCCTTGCATCGTTCTGCAACAGCTGATTCTTCAAGAATCTTAGCATTAAGTTCCTTGATTAGGTCACGTTTAGCTTTAGACTCATTAGCTTTCTTCTCTAACTCTCTCATTTCTAGATCAATCTCTTGAATTCTATCTAAATGAGGAAGATTAGTTTCAGATTCTCTAATAGCATAGTCTGTTTCCATAACTAAAAGATCATAATCAGCTCTTTCACCTCTAAGATCACTTAGTTCTATTTCATAGCCATTACATTCTTTTGTCATTCTATCAATATCGCTATTGATTTCGTCAATGATGGATTTATTAGCATTATACTTAATAGCTGATTCTTTAAGAGAGTCTACTATCTTAGATACAGACTCTTTAGCTTCAAGTAAGTTATATGAGTTAGTCGCTCTATAGATATACTCTTCTAGGAACTTAGCTGTAGTATTATTAGTAATAGATTCAATGAAACATTTCCAAATACCATCGGCACCTATCTTAGATAGATAAGACTTATTGCTTTCAAAGACAACTTGTAAAGCTTCTAGCTTATCCATGAATGATTTAGCTTCATTGGTAAGATGTAGCGTATTATTAAACTCTTTTAGTCTGTCTTTTACGTCTTCAAGCCTATCAGTCAATGTAATTAAAGCCTTTTTAGGTTTCTTCTTCTCAGCTTCAATAGCTTCTACTATGAATACACAGTCAGTAAACTTACAATCTTTAGGTTTAAGCTCAAGATTCTTAGTTTTCTCTACTAAAGACTCATAGAATCCCATATCTGCTTCTATAGATATACGTTCTTTAGTACATGCTTCGATCTCTTTAGTTATAGTACCTAATGTACTCTCATAGAAAGCTGAGTTTCTAGTTACTAATGTATCTACATCTTCTCTAGTGATATGCTCATATCTATCCATAATAGCATAAGAGAAGTTATTCATCATATCGAATAGCTCTTTAAGTCTATCATACTCAGATTTATTATCTATACGATAGTCTAGCTTAGATATATCGCTCTCTATAGCTTTAAGATTAGCTACAGCTTCATTATATCTACCAAACTCTTCTTCAGAGAAGTCTGCATCAATAAAAGTCTCTAATCTAGATTTCTTCTTATTGATTTCAGTATTGATATTAGCTATCTTTCTTTCGCATTCGTCATGAGCATTATTTGTACGCTCTAATGCTTCTCTCCAACGTGGGAGATTATCTTTATCTTGCTCTAGTTGACGTTCTAATTCTTTAATGAGTTTAGCACGTTCTTCTACAGTATAGATATTCTCGATATGATGTCTAAATATCGGAGACTGTTTTAATGTATTAGTAAGAACTATACGATCTTGCTTAATAGATTCGTATCTGATATTAATGGTCTTATACTCTTCTAATAACTTCTCTGCATTGTTTTCATCTAGTTTAGCTTTAAGAATAGCTATACGTTGGATAGACGCATCTCTATCAGATATAGCTTGGCTAACTTGTTTAGTTATTGTATTATATCTAAGGTCTAAGTCCTCCTTGTTACCAATACGATTAATCTTAGCTGTTAAAGATTGTATTAGACTCTTATACATAGAATGCTTCTTGGATATAATCTTATACATAGCATTGTATGCTTCAATACCACTAATAATAGAAGATACAAATGACTTACGTTCAGCTGGTCTTTTATCAGCTAATCCTCTATCTTCGGAAGATAGCTGACTTAATGCCAAGAAGTTAGAGTCTAGATTGAATAAAGAGTAAATGATATCCTTAGCGGAACTTACATTCCAAGTCGGATTCAATTCTTCTTTACCATTAGGTCCATATTTATAGACTTGACCTCTAGTCTGTTTACGTTTACCCTCTTTGTCTATAGGGTGCACATATTCTATCTCATAAGTTATACCATTGTGTAAATATCGTATAACCTTTCTCCCAGTTACCCCAGGAACAATAGCATTAGAGTCATCATTAATTGGTGTAAGCGATTTAAGCAATGTACTCTTACCACTACCATTGGTGCCACGTATAATCACGATAGGATTTACATTTTGAGATAAATCTATCTCTAATATATCATCACCACGTCCATTATAGATTCCTATATAATTCTCTAATCTTATATATGTAATACGCATAGTATTGCCCTCCTTATTAGAGGTCTGTTTAAATATCACTAAAAATTAATATACAGTATGGGAACAGTGTCCCATACTGTATACTTTATTTTATCCACGAGTTAACTCATCAAGAGCTTTAGGCATAGCCTGTGTAGCCCAGTCTATTGGAACTGGTACATCATATCTCCAATCGATTTCAAATTCTTTACCGCACTTGGTGCATTTGAATTTGAAATCATGCTTATAATCCATAATCCATTTATGAGGATCATCATGCTTATTAAGGATACTCAAATATGGAGTACGTTCACCTTTAAGTGATATAAGATATAATGATTCACTTCTACATTCAGGACACTCATGTACCTGAATAAACATTGACTTAGCCATATTAGTTCTTCTTATTACGATTCTTCATGAATTCTTTTTTAGCATCTAAGATAGCTTTTTCATTTAGCTTTTGACCAGGCACAATGAAATTACCAGTTGGTTTATAAGACGCTTTATCATTATTTTCAAACCCTTTGAAGTCAGCTAGTTCTGGATGGTCTTTCACATAGCTATCAACTTTTTCTTTGATATATGCTACTAGATTGTCACGTTCTTCTTTATGAGAATCATCACCAAGATATTTTAGTATAGATGGAGCATGAGCTAATGTCGTAGTCAATATTTTGTCAGCAGGGGAGTTTTGTAAACAATCCTTGACGATCATTGGTACAACCAATTCAAAGCGTTCATCTTCAAATATACGGCTTACCATACCTTTACCGATTTCTTCAGTATAGTATGGTTGTTTAGTTGAGTCAATAAGAAGCTCACTTACTAATGGTAAGAAGTATACACAAGCATTAGTGTCACTTAATGTCTTAATAGCATCAATTACTGGTTTATAGTTACAGTAGTTTGTATCTAATAATGTACGATATACTTTATTAGCGTATGTATGTGGCATTTCCATATCAGAGAATAATTGATTATACATGAAATCAATATATAAAGTGATAGCAGTTACTGCATCCTGATTAGACTCAGGTGTAGCGCTTCTATAGATGTATTTAGTAAGCTCATAGCATAGGCTAATAAATACATCATAGTTCTTGTTTTGTAGAGCTTTCAATACAGATTTAGTATTGATTAGCATAATTTCATTATACGTATAATCATTATCATCATCGATGTCTACACGGATAGTAGAGATGAATTCATCTTTATTAATCTTCTCATCTTCAGTATCTAGATATACATACCCAACTAGTTTGTTTGTTGGGAATCTATGGATTATCATACGTACCTTATTATAGTCAATGTCTTTATCTTCTACAATAAAGACACGGTTAATCCATGAAGCTAGACATCTAGCGTTTTCACCATAGTAATCACAATTAGGCATAAGACTATATCTTTCTTCATCTTTGAAGATAGCATTTTTAAGATCTTCTGCTAATTTAGAGAAGCTTAGTGTAGCTGGAATATTCATTTTAGTTTCCTCCTATTAAAAATAATGTATATAGTATGAGTCAATAGACCCATACTATATACTATATTAGTTAAACAACTTCAGTGTGCTTAATAGCACGAATGTCACCTTCGATAACTTTAACCGCATCAGAGTAACGGCAATCTGCCATATCAAGAATGATATCAGAATATACACGTTCAACTCCATTGACAATTACTTTACCGAATTCAGTTTTTAAACCTAGTTGATTATTGCGTTCTTTAAGCTCTTCCATTTGTTGACGAGACATAATGAACACACGATGGTAAATATCTTTTACCGCCATAATAAACACTCCCTTTTAATCTTCGACTATAAGATCTCCAGGTTGATAGTTTGACTGTTTAGCTAGGCTTATGGATTTACCCATTTGATACATTTCATAGATAGCACGATTCTTACCATCATCTGCTCCCTCGAGAACAGCTCCGATATCATCTGCTAATTCAAATGCGGACTTAACACCAATAGCATCTCTATAACTTTGTTTAAGTTCATTGAAAGATGCATCCCAGCTATTAGGTTCACCATCACTAGTAAACGTATACCCATCATATACACTTTGATTCAAAGGACACATAATACCACTAGTACCAGGTTCAGTTGGTGAAGAGGTATTAAAGTCTAAGATACCTAAGTGAGATGGAGAGATACGTTTAAGTCTACCCTCGAGATTCTTATTGGATGTTTCACCAGGACCTGTAGGTCCTTTGAAAGTCCACTTTAATTGTAATATAGCATCACGTTCATTAACCATATTACGGAAACCTTTGATACCACTCTTTTGTAACTCAGATATTAAGTACATAGGTTTGATATCGATACATTGTCTAAAACGTTTGATTATAGTATCAGATTTAAGACGTCTAGCTATATCATTTAAACGATACATACCTGTATTTAGTTTCATTACATATAGAGACGCAATCCATTCAGACCACCTAATACGCTTATTAGTAACATCAGTGTTATCTTTAAGTCGAATATTAGAGAACTCTGCCATCATCCATCTTAGTATCATATAAATATTAGATTTATATTCATATGGTAATCTGATATTCTTCTTGGTGACTATATCGTATTGATCTTCTAGAGAATATAGAGCAGATAAGCCTTTCTCATATTCCATATTATTCTTAACGAAATGTGCACCAAGAGAAATAACCCAATAATCTTTATTGAATAATGACTCTGCTGTATATCCAGTCTTTAAACTACGAAGATTATCTAAGATAGTTATAACTGCTGATTGATATACACGGTCATTATCAAATAATATCTTAGCTACTTTTACATAGCCTATACGGCTAGTAGTGGCTTGACATTTGAACGTATAGTAATTCTCTTCTTCTTCAAAAGGTTCTTTAGAAATGAAGATAGTATTATCGAATCCAAATAGACTTAATGCTTCGTATAAACCATACTTAGCAAATAAGTATTTGAATGCTGGAACTTTTCTATCTACTGCATTCTTCTTACCCTTATAGGAAGCACCATTAGACATGATAGAATATACTGTACCATTAAGCACAGTACCATCAGTAGTCTGATAGTCATAGAAGTTACGAATCATACGTAAAGCACCAAAGACAGTCTTTAATGTAATCTTTTGCACTTTAGATGATTTGGCTAATGTATTATTGTAAGTACTTCCATCTACTAATTGGAAAGATGGGAAGTACGTATTACCATTTAAGATGATATAAGCACCTTCGAATACTCTAGGTACTGCTATATATACATCAAATGTATCACTATAACCATTGACTTCAATATAATAGGTTACCTTGAGAATCTTAAGATAACTATCTTTGATTGGTACAGTGATATTATCATTGTTTTCTATGAGAAGTCTGTTTACTTCATCATAGTCTTCTATAGTATCGAATCCTAATATCTTAACTGTGAAATACTTATCACGTTGACAAGATATAAGCATAGCTTTTAGGTCTTCGATAATAGCATCATCGGATTTAGAGAAGAATACGTCATTAAACTTAGGACGATTCTTATCATTATAATCGGCAATGAACTTGCTTTGCCAACTATTGTTCATCGTTACCCTCCTCTTCCGTTCCATTTGTTAGTTTGACTACTATCTCTTCTCCCATAGGATTAGGGATATCTCCCTCTTTATCTTTGAGAATGAGATAAGCATCGATATCTGTCTTATCACAGATAGTCACTAACTTATTTAAAGTCATAGATGGCTTATCAAATATACGTTTATCGTTATTGAAGTTCTCACCAAAACGATATCCATATAAGTCTAAGTCAATCTTCTTCTTTGCAATAGCTGTTTTCATACCAACCATTTCTGGAGAGTCATCAGAATGAATTGGTGGTGCAAAGATATTGTCTGGTGTGACGTTACTAAGTAATCTATTATCCAAAGAGAATGCCTCTTTAGACTTAGCTACTACGTCACTAATACTAGATGTATTATCCCAATCCACATGTTCCAATTTATCAAATGTAAAGTTATCTCTCTCCTCGTCAGATGGTTCGATAAACTTTAAGAATGGACCATGTTTATAGAATCCGGCTTTGCCTGGATTCTTACTTATGTAAGTTTGAGTGGTACTAGGATAAATAATACCAGTTCCCTCATCAATATAACCCATGAATGATGTATCATTCATAAAGTAATCGTTATAGTCTGTATTTATATCATACAGACTAAGTAGTTTCCCTTCACATATTGCACGCTTCATGATTTAACCCCGCTTATAAAAATTATACAAGGACCTAGGGGAAATACCCCTAGACCCTGGATTTGTATAATCTTATTTACTATTGTTGGTTACATTTGTCGTCTTTGACATAAGTTTTCAATGCAGTACCTGGTTCAATAGCTACTACACGATTACCCTCTTCATCTAAAGATACTGCAATAGTAATAGTATCTTCGATGTCGATTTCAAGACCCTCTTCAGTGATTTCATCACGAGTCAAGCTATTAGTGTAATTCAAGATAGTACTGAATAATACACGTAAGAAATCGTAAAGCAATTCAGGTGTTTGGAAACGGTTTTTAACCTCTTCCAAGATGAATTTGTTTACGAATTCTTGAAGCTCACGTTCAGAAGCGGCAATAGTATATTGACATAATTCACTATTGTCAACTAATTCCTTATCAGTAGTGAAGGATACATCAAAGGATGTTTTGTTTTCTTGGTCCACTGTACGGTTAACTAACAATGCACACAAGAACACACCATCTGTATTACTAATAGTAACTGCAGATGTAGTAATGTCCGCACCACCTACTTTGGATAAGAAGTTAGCCAAAGAGAAGATGATTGGACGGAATAATTCTTTAAAACTTGCTAATGGAACATCAAAGCCTACTTCATCAACTAGACGAGAGTTCCATGTTTGAAAAATAGTTGTTTCTGTTAGGTTCTTAATCATAATAATATCCTCCTATAACCAAAAGAAACGAGATAGCAAACCACTATCTCATTTATAATATATACTTATAGATTTGTTTCACTAGGGTTAAACTTTTATATTTAACCCTAGTTGAGCTACAAGCTCATCTATAGTTACAATTGGAATACCATACTTATCAGCTTTAGCTGTCTTTGAAGATGTATAATCCTTGTAAGGTACTACAAGATAATCTGTAGACTTAGTTATGGATTCACTAGGCATATCTCCATTAGCCATTAAAGCAGCTTCTACATTGGCATCTCTAATACCAGTAAAGCATATACGTTTAGCTGGCTTAGCATTGATACTATGTTTCAGATTAGGTATCTTTGTATAGATATAGACTAAGTCATCAGCAAATATTACACGCTCTTTGAGAATAGTATCTGCTGTACGTTGTCCTATACCTGGAATAGCCAATAGTCTATCAGATAATTCATCATCGGATAACTTGATAAGACAATCTAATGGAATTACGTTGAAGATGTTTGACCATGTACTAAATCCAATATCAGTGAAACCTAAAGACCCAACAATAACGAAGTCTAGGTTGTCTCTGGATTTGATTTCATTAAGCTGGTCTAGGAACTTAGCTATACCACGTTCTCTAAATCCAGCATTGAATAATCTAGTCTCATCTACATTTTCAAATAGATCTCTAAGAGACTTGATTTCTAGTTTCTCTATAGCAGCTTGACCAAAGTTCTTGAAATCCAATCTTACCATCATATTAACCATCTTAGCTTGATGGATACCTGGACAAGTTGGATTCTCACAAGATATAGTCTTACCAGAAAAAGATTCTACTAATTGACTACCACATGCAGGACAATGATCAATGAATGGTTCTATAGGATAGAGTTTCTCATTCTTATCATTGTTTGTATTGTATAGCTTACTTACATATGGCATTACATCATTCACATAAGCAACTTCAATCTCATCATTATATCTAAGACTGAGTTTCTTATATCGTTCATAAGAGTGACCACTGGCTTTATAGTGAACTGTACCATTGAATTCTACTGGGTCAAATATAATCATCGGAGTGATTACACCATTAGAACCAACTGTATATGAATATCCACGGAATCTAGTTACTCGTTTCATAGCATTAAACTTAATAGCCATGCTATACTTATTGACATGATTTACACGACCTAAGAGTTGCTTATGATAATTATCATTATAGGATACTACAATACCATCATAAGCAAATGTCATATATGGACGCATCATATCAACATCTTGAACGAACTTGTCCACCATGTATAATACATGGTCATATCTACCAGAGAAAGCTTTATATGCATTAGATACTTTAGTTGCAAAGTATCTATTCATAAACATAAGCTCTTCTTCTCTAGTATCAAAGTGTAATGATGTACCTAATGGAACTAAAGTAATATACTCTAAGTATTCTCTAGCATTAGCTAAACCTAGAATACCAGATACTGCAGTTCTCATATTGGTATAAGATTTACCAGTCTTTGCTTTAAGTCTTTCCATATCATACTTAGTGATGATAGCTTCAAACTTCATACCAAAGACCTCATTGTCTGGAATAGTATTAGGGAATCTATACCCATACAATACACTAGTAAGATCAGTAGCTCTATCATTATCTAAATCACCACGAGTTCTAGCAGAGACTACATGGTTAGATACTTCAGCTTCGATAGAGATACCGTCATACTTGAGTTCCATAACCATACTAAGAATATCATTAGGATTATTTACACCAGTACGGAAATGCAACCCAATGAAATCTCTTTCGAAGATCTTTACATTAGGATCTTCTGCTACACCAGCAGTATATGCTTGATGGTCTAAGACAAACTTACACTTATCTAGAGTACCAACTAATTCTGGATACTTATGAGCAGTGTCTCTTTGTCTATCAGATACTTGACCATTATTCCATGATAATGGTGTAGCAAACTTAGATGTATTACCGTATGCTAGGATATCCATACCATATGTATTCTCAATCCCTATAGGAACTGGTATAAACATATTCGGATATTCAGCAATACCATCTTTGTCTTTACGTACACTATTCATACCAATATTGGCTCCACCAACTTGGAAGTTAGGGTTATATCTCTTATACATTTCTAACAAGAGATCATATACTCCATCTTCAAGTGGTAGCACTTCAATATCAGTACCATTGTATAGTGCATTGCTTATACGTAATACCAACTCTACATCATCAAGACGTACATTATTCTCATCTTGAAGAGCACAGGTTGCTATATGATTCATAAGATATACATTTTGAGGATCGAGGGCAGACTCAAAGTTGCCCCCTAGTATATCCATATAAACTTGTCTCAAATCAGACATAGCTTACTCCTTCTGAGGTTCTTCTTCCTCTTTAGGTGGATTGATAAACATATTAGGTTTAGGATCATCACCTTTGAAGATGATTTGTGGAATCTTAAACCCTTTCTTATCATCCACCATCTCAATGGTAGGTTTACGATCGGCGTCAGGAACTTCGATAAACATGTGTGGAATAGAAGATGGAAGAGCAAAGATACTCTTAATCACTTTCTTATATTTATCGAATCTAATCCTTAAGCCTATAGTCCGTAGATATACGTTAAGTACTTCTACAGATCTAGATTTAGATTCACTATCAACTTTAACGTCAATATTGAATGGAGAATCTGTTAATAGATTCTTTGCTTTACGTCTTGCATGTGGAGACGTACTATATACTAGAAGCATAATAGCATTGAACCAAGAACCAATGTGTTGCATAGCGGATGTTTCCATTACACCCCAACGTACTGGAGTATTAGGGAATCTATGCCCACCCTCACCTGGGTTCTTATTACGACTATTTTCATTTCTAGAGTTTGTGGCAGATAATGAAGTTACAGAGAACTTATCTTCTGCATACTGTTTAAGTCTTACAATGTATTGATGACCAACTAGTAAAGGACGTTGAGTTCTAACCTTACGAGGATTACCATTACTATCAAGTAATTGACAGTAAGCATAATCAATCTCACATTCAGGGAATAACTCATACATAGCTACCAGTTTATCTAGGTCAATGTTTTCTTGTATTGGAGATACTGATAGGATGATACACCCATCATTCTTCATAGACTTAAGTAAATCTAACTTGCTATCATCATTCAAGGCATAGACATATTCCCTGAATGCATTAGCTTGCATTAGAGTGAAGATACTCATAAATGTAGCAATACGTTCTAATGACTGATTTACCTCATATGGGGTTTCCATAGGTAAGTATCTTAGAAGTTTAGCAGATGCTGCATTTATTTCAGTTTCAAATATCTGAGCTGGGTTAAGACGGTTAGTAGAAGTGCCTTGGTTATAGATCATTTCTACTCTACGACCATCAATAGTCTCAAACATTTCTTCGTCTGGGAGTATACGGCTAATAACACCTTTACCACCATAACGGTTAGTAATCTTATCCCCGATATGTAGTTCATTGTTTTCACGTACTACAACTTCAAGGAAGATATTAGAGAAAGCTTTCTTACCATCAAGAGAGAACTTTTCTCCATCTAATAAGCTCTTTGCTCTAGAGTACAATACTTGTAGTTCGTATCCAATCTTAGCATTAGGATAACGATCTTTGTACATATCCACTTTATCTACAAGCTCTTGGGAGAATCGAATAGACTCTTTCCAATACGTTCTAAGCTGTGTAGTATAGTTGGATGATTCCATCATATCTGGATTATTAGTAATGACATTGACATCGACTACAGTACCTGTAGCAGTAATCTTATTGTCATTCATATTAATATCCATAAGTCTGGAATATACTTGAGAGAACAAGGATTCTTGTTTATTCTCACGTCTTGTAGCCAATAGAAGACTATTGGATACCTCTTCTCCGATATCAGGCATAACTTTATAGATGGTTTCATTACCATATAAATTAAGCATGATATCATTCTCATTGACCATGATTTGGACTTTATGATACAATGGAGAACTTAGTCTCTTAGCACAGCTTTCAGATAATACAATAGCATCTTCTGTAGTATCAGAGATAGCAGCATAAGTAACTAATAGATTTACACCATCCATACGGTTATTATACTCATCAAACCCTTTGGATTTGAGATAGATATCACCTGTACGGATCTTACTACCAATACCTAGAGAGTCTAAGTACTTAGTATTTTGGTCATACCCATAGCTTTCTGTAATATGTAAGTATGAGCATCGTTCTACCACATCAATGATATTCTTATTAGCATTGTATGTGAGTAGAAAATAGTGATGGTTAGGTATCCAGTTGAACTTATCAACTTTATCTAAGATAACTAAATCATCACCATGGTATTGTTTGAATGATGTGGACTTATGCCCAAACTCATTCTCATAACCTGTCTGTAAGAACGGCACTTCAGGTGTGTTCAAAGACATAACTTGGTCGGCCTGTGTTGAATACAATAATTTACGTGACCCAGATACTGCTGTAGGAATAGGTTCGGCCAGTTCTTTACCTAATGCCTCTTCTGGGAATTTCAATCTCCTTTCATATTTCTTAATTTCGTCTACAATATTTACGCTAGTTGCCAATGTACTTACCCCTTTCCATTATGTAACAAGCATAGAATTGCACCAGAAGATTACTGGAATCTTCTGGCTCAAAACTATAATATACAATTACTCTTCTACTTGGTCCATTGCTCTAAATAATGCCATTACATCATTAGACAATGTATTATCTACAGACTCAGTTAAAGTCTTAGTTGGAGTTAATAACTTACGACATTCTTCTTTAGCCGCTTCAAAGAATACTTTTTGGAAGTCTTTATTATCAAATAAGATTTCAGTAAACTTCTTATTAGTGAACTTCATATCAGCATGCTCATCTAGTTGCATATAAGCCCCTTTGGCTTTAACACGACCAGTATCTTTAAGAAGTAATAATAAAGAGAAGTATGGGTCAAACCCAATATCAAAGTTAAGCAATAATGGTGTAGTCATATTGGCTTTATTAGTACGAGACTTAATCATTTGAACTACGATTTCTTTACCATTGAATCCAAATGATTCTTCTTTAATCTTCTTATCATCCAATTTGAAGATATTATTAGCATCGTAGTTGATAGCTTTACCACCAGGTAATGTTTCATCTTGTTTAAGATATGGGATATCATTCTTAGTTGGCATGAAACCAGTTTCCACACGTTTATTGATGTGGTTGATTGCCAATACAATAATATTAGCAGTCTTAAGTAATTGCATAGTCAATTTGATGAACTGTGTATTAGCTTTAGCAATAGCAGTTGCATCCATTTGACCACCCATTTCACCACGATTAGCTACACGTTCTGGAACCATATTAGCTACAGAGTCAATCACATATACAGTTGGTACCATCTTAATGATAGGTAATCCACGAGAATCTACATGACCTGTATCATATAAATACTCTTCTTTATTAGCCATCTTAGCATCATAGATAGATAAGATTTCTTTATAGATACTTTCTACGTTAAGACCACTATTACGAATACTTACACGTTTAAATAAGTCATCCCCAAACCAACCAGTTAATGCTTCAAGACGGTTAATAGTAATACCGCCTTCGATGGATGCGATAAACATTCTTGCCTTTTCAAAACGACGAATGATATTAGCACCCCATTGGATAGCTGCTGTTGTTTTACCAGAACCAGTACGTCCTACAACTAAGTTAAAAGAACCATCTACAATACCAAATGCATCATAAGAGAATTTAGTACCGTCTTTATGATAACCATTAATCTTATAACCATTCAAATAGTCTACATTAAAGAACCCTGTTGGGTATAATACATCATAAATGCTTGTGCTACTAGATGTACCCATCTTATCAGATACTATAGAAATTAAATCTTCACTCATAGTGCTTCCTCCTTACATAATTTCAAAGTATTATATACTTTTTTGTTTCCTAGTATGTAAGAATTAAAAAGAAGTCCCATATAGGCAATGCCTATATGGGAGTTTCTGTATGTAAACTGTTTTATGATTGTATACTATAATTGTGTATGGTAGATACAGCTAACGTCAATAGCTGTATCTAAATTTACCCATACACTTGTAGACATATGTCTACTTGTCATAAGGAGGTGATCCCTATGAGCAGAGAGTTTCTTCTATCTTTATGTTCTCAGATTCCTGAGCTCGAAGCTAGAAGACTAGCATCTGAATCTATACCTGTTGGTACTGAGTCTGGCGAATATTTACCAGATAAAGATACACCAATAGTCCGTATGGTGCCACCATGGCGAATGCGGTTATACCATAAATATGGTGTATAGATAAAGATATACATGGGTAGGTGTACACTCATCTACCCATGTATTATTTTTTGTGCTGTTATGGTAAATAATAACCATCATTCTTTAGAGTATCAGCTATAATAGCTAATTCTCTATAGTCATCTAATGGTAAGTTTACCAATGTCCATTTCACATCATCTAGTTTAAGCTGTCTAGCAACACAAACTTCGCTGTATTTAAGTAAAGTATCTTTGATAATGTGTTTAGGCATAGCATTTACTATTCTATATAGAGCAAATGTAGTATCTTCTTCAGCCGCTCTATATCTATAGTTGTACCATTGCTCACTTCTATGAGTATCTAGCATATTAATGATAAACAATGGTGTCATTTCACCATAGAATAACGCTTCAAGAATGATGCGGATATCATCTACAGTGGTAGTATTATACTCATAGGTAATCATCAATAAGAATAAGATACGTCTAATATTGATTTCTTCACGTACATCTGAAAATCTTGCTATTACAGCCATAGTATAAAACTGTCTAGGAAGATAATAGATACTGTCTAAGATTTCACATACATCTTTATTGATTGTCATACCTAAATCATTAAGTATTTCTGTAACCATACCAGGTACTTCATCATTCTGATGTACTACGTTATGGTTATAGATTACTCCATTTATATAGATACGGTCTAATTTATTAAAACTAAACCCTGGAGTATATTTAGTAAGCAGTTGTTTAATTAGCTTAGGAACCATAGGTCGTTCTTCCCAAAGCTTAGCTACTTCAGGAACTTCATAAGAGTACTTAACGAACTCATGGAAGTTATTAAAGATGAATAGTTTAAGTTCATCTTCATTATATCCTTTAGACATAACCTCATTAACAAAGTTATCTCTAATCTCTGCTTTTTCTGCTTCCGAAGGATCATCTAATAGCATATTCAATTCCATCGTATCTACAATAGGATCTAATGCAGGATTCTTCAGGTTATTAAAATAAATGCCCTTCATAAGTCACCTCGTATATTGGTAGGATTAATAGTCTTTTGTAATACCATTGCTAGTGATAATTACACGTTTAGGTTTAACTGGTTCTTCTGGAACTTCAACCGTAGGAGATACTGTAACCTTTTCTGTAGTTTGATTGAAGAAATCATCTTTAGCGGATACAGTTACACGTGGTTTTACAGGTTTAGCATCAGCAAAGAATGCATCTTTATCTGCTTTGGAGATATTTTGTGGACCAGTCTTATCAAAGTTAAACATACCATCTTCTTTATTGATAGTCATAGAAGAAGCTTCATCAAAGAAGGAGTCTTTAGATTTATCAACTTTGGAAGTACGTTCTAAGTAAGTTTGGTAAGCCTTATTAACTTCATCGATTGGCATTTTAATACCAGAAGCAATGAATTCAATGAACTCTTTACCAGGTTCAGCATCTTGAATATGAGTAAAGAACTCATATGGTTCACCAAGACGTTCACGTAATACATCAGTATTCAAGTCCATGTTTTGAGCCGCAGGAACTAGACCAAAGATTACACCAATACGTTTAGCTGTAGGTTTGAATTCCAAAGATTTGCTATAGTCTAACATTTTACGAAGTTCTTTATACAAGTCTTCTGTATTCTTAATGCTAGCGATTTTAGCTTTTTCGATAGTCATGAAACCAGGGGTAGTAGATAATTTATACAAGTCAGTATCATCGATGTTTTGATCAGATTCTACTAGGTCTTGACCAAGAAGAACTGCCATACGTTGAGTGAATTCTTGGTTAGCCGCACGTTCAGCATCTTGTTTGCTACGTATACCATCTAAGAATTTCTTATTACTAATAGCTTGTACGGTATATTCATCAGATAATTCTTGGAAGTATTCTACAGTGTTTTGGATACCACGAGCATCTTGTTCGAAACCAGTGAATACAAACATGTGTACATTCATTTTCAATACTTGTTTACAGTACTTAGCTACAATAGTAGAAGCGCCACAACCAGTACCACCTTCGGAAGAAGATACAATGATAATAGCTTCATCTTGAGGATCTGGGAAAGAGTCTAATTTGAATAAGTCTGCACGTAAAGCTTCCATAGCTAATCCTTTAGCCATATCACGTTCTTTACCGCAACCACCACGGTTATCACCGAATACGATATTAATATCGTTGAATTCATCTTTCATGTCTTTTTGAGTTGTATTCAAAAGTAAAACGTCTTTACGATCAAATACACCTTGGTTAATAGCGTGCATAGCTGCTTTATTACCAGCAGCTCCAATACCAATAAGTTTTGCTTTCATAATAATTACCTCGTGTTTAAAATAAGTAACCTATAACAGCCCATATTGGGCCTGATTAATATACAGTTACAGTGAGTGTAAAAAATAAATATGTAGTAGAACCAATAAGAGGCTCTACTACATATCTTAGACAACTATTTTTTATCTTTGTCTTGTTCTTGCTTCAATTGTTCTTGAAGCACTTTTTGATCATTATCATTAAGCTCTTGGAAACCTAATCCTAAGTCACCAACTTCATTGATTACGCCATATTTATTATCTGCCATAATTTTTTCCTCCATAAATGAATTATTTAGCTATATGTTCAGCCCTGTTATTTAAGTAGACTGCTACATCATACAAGCTATCAAATACTTTTACACCATTAGACTCTACTAAATCCATTAAAGCTTTCATAGAAGCTAATTGATGATTAGTATAAGTAAAATCACCACCAAAGTCACTATACAATACACATAGTATAGTATTTTCAGGTCTCTTATTACTATCATCTACTACTTCAGCAATAGAGTATACTCCTGACATAGCTGGTGTAATACAATATAGTCTTACATCATCATGGTCACGATGATACTTCTCTTCGAACTTAGCACGTTCATCCCATACTGACACTACAGGGTTAAATGCTTTTACTTTGTCAGTTAGCATTCTAAGTAAATCATTTCTCCATACAGAGCCATTACAGGTGCCACCTAAGAATACAGTTAACTGTGGTTCTTGTTCTTCACGTAACGGAGATACAGCTTTTTTTGCAGACACACTGCTCAATTTAATTTCTGGCATTCCATCAATTTCCATAAATTATCCTCCTTTTTTATATAAGTGTGGTATAGGTAACACAAGAAAACCCCATACAGGCATTGCCTATATGGAGTAATCTTGTTGTGTTTAAAGTGAGTTAATTCGATAACTCTTGAAGAAGCGCTTGACCCTTATAGTTGATTAGAAGGGAAGTATAGTAGGGATTGAATGGTTATGAGATAGCCTACTATACTGAAAGTATCAACTATATAAGCCTTGATAGGTAGATTTATAAGTTATAGATTATACGAGGTGCTGCCTATCACTATATTGTTTATATGATTTTATTTTTTACAAAAGACAAATAAAACCCTAGTACAGAGTGTATCCGTACTAGGGTTCTACTAGGTAAGTACATTTAGTTATTTAGGAGTCAAATGAAAAAATCTTAGCTACTTATATGTTAGGATCTAGATGAAGCCATTCTATACAAGTTTAATAGTTGCTGATAGGATTCTAAGTTACGATCACTATTAAACTTAGTATGGTATAAGAATAAGATCTTATTATATACGAACGCTAGTTTAACGTAACCAGTCTTTTTAAACAAAGCCTGCTTTGCTTCAAGATATGATTCATAATCTTTAGTGATATCAATGATATCTTGCTGGATACGTTTACGTTGTTTAGGTGTAAGATTAGCAGTCTTAAGTTCTTGGTTTAATACAGCTAATGCTGCTAATGTACGTTTACTGGAATCAATATGTGCCATTGAATCAATAAAGAATTCAAATACACCTATAATACCAAATGTAACGTAGAACTTAAGAATCCATTCTAATACATTAGACTCTGTAGTGCTTTGTCTAGTATCTAATTTATTAGACTCTAACTTAGTCAATGCCGTAGTCAATGCAGGACCATAACCATAGATGGTAGCAAATGCATCAGACTTCTCTTCTTCATTATCATATTCAGAAACAAGATTCTTTACTGATTGGTCAAACTTAGTATTCATAACTTTATTGACTACAGTTTTATCACCAGTTAGGAATTTGAATGCATCTGAGATATTGCCATTTAAGATAGCATCTTTAACTAAGACTACACCGTTATTAATATAAGCCAAAGCGGATCTACAATCTAAACCATTGAATGCTTGCTGGATACCAGCCATTATATTAGCATCACTAATATTACGGATATCTTCTTTAGCACCATTAGTTAAGTTATAGATAGCTTTATTCATATCAGTCATACCACGAACTAGGTTCTTGATACTAGGGAGATTGTATTCATACATAGCAGCTTTAGCACTGAAATGATGACCAATCTCGTGTAATAAGATGGCTACTAGCTCTTCATTAGTAAAGCTAGTATCACATAATAAACCATAAGAGAAATATACATTTAGATCATAACCGTCTTTTGGGTTGAATTGGTATGTACCATTCTTAAAGACAGGTTTACCCATACCATTTAGTTTATCTCTGAATACTAATGTATAAGCATTCTTCGCTGTAGTGAAGTCTACTAAGAAATTAGTATTAGCAAACCCAAATTGATTCTTCATGACTTTAGCTAGTTCTTTAGATTCGACTACTGTATCGTTCTTGTACTTTTGCTTACGGATATCTCCGATAATAGATTCTAGTTTGATAAGACTTGGTGTCTTACCAAAATACTGTTCGTTATAAATAAACATTGCTTATTCCTCCTTGGCTTATTAAAGTGTTTCACGGAAACATCTTAATAAAATCAAGGAGGATAATGATGAAGCAAGATAACGAAGTTATACTTAAAAAGATATACCCTCTAATAGAGCAAGCTATCTCTAGAAGGGTTTCCCAATATAAACAATACATCAGTAAATTCATTGCAGCTAGAGCAGAAGATTTATATGCTATTGCACCATATAGACGTATTTACTTTACTGATAATGATAGAGATGAATTCTTCAGAATGCTAGGCATTCAACGTTCTGTCATCCAAAGAGAATTACGGAATACTTTCTATTTTAGTATTCCGTCTTTTAACCCGGCAGCTGCTAAAGATGAGACTACTATAGCTATGCTATGTATAGTTAGATTCTTTTTAATGAATAGAAAGAAATACTATAAAGAATTAGACTTATCATTAGTTAATATAGCATTCTCTGGGTCTTTCTATCCATCTATCCATTATGGTTCATTCCAAGTTGTACAGCCTATTGAGTATAAACACGTAATGGACTATGTAGTTAATAATAAGATGTCTGCTAAATACGATCTTAAAGTCAAAGGTAATGTATTTAGTGCGGTACGTTCTATCGCTACAACATGGGCTGAGACATATCAAGATAAGTTTGAAGACTTTGATGATGAAGATATCAAAGATATTGTACAGCAATTACATACACGTATCAAATCATTCATGAAGAATATTGCTACGTTGTATTATGAAGCATTTGAAAATCGTAATGAATATCTTAACTATGCTAGTGATGACTATAGTGAAGATAACTATAGATTGGCTGATACTGATAGTCTTATGGCTGAACGTGTAATTGATAAGACAGTACAAGCTATCAGTACTATGGGTGTAAACTATTCTTACTGTAAGATGGCAGCTGATGTCAATGTATCTACAGATGAAATCAAAGCTATCATAGAATGGATATTAAAGAATGATACTAAGTCTCTTACCGAAGTTAAAGAGTTCATTAGTCTTCTAGTATATCTATTCTTCCAAAGCACAGATAAGAAAGATGTTAAACGTGTTGAGTTCGTAAGATTTACTACAGCACCTAGACCTAATAGTAAAGTCAAAGAAGTAATCAGATCTAAGGAAATACTAGAACGATGGTTAATGAATGGCTCTAGACGTTATCATGTACGTAAGAACCGTGCAGCAACTAAAGCTAGTTACCAACGTTCAGTTCTAATGTATTTCGCTTTAATGATTCACTTCTCTAATCTATAGGAGGAACTAAATGACACCACAAAGAAAGAAAGCTGAGAAGATGGTATTTGATGTAATGCTAGCTATGGATCCATCTGGTAAAGTTACTGACTATTATAAAAAGATATTCTCCGATATGAGTGATAAAGAGTTTACTAAGTTTGTATCTGGTAAATATCCATTTAGATTTATCACTCGAGTATTTGAGATCGAACCAACTATGGATCAAGTAGAGAAAGCTGCTGATGTAATGGGTGTACCTATCTTAGAGAAAGTCGAAATGCCATATATCTATACGGATGAGAATGGCCATGGTGCTACATCTCATGAAGCATTAGTAGGATACTTACATCTAAAACGTATGAAACAATTCTTGACAAAAAAGAATGCTATCTCTACTAATATAGCTATGCGTGATAATAAGACAGGTATGCTTATCTCTCATGATAAGAATGGTATTACATCTGATAGGGAAATGGAATCTCTTGTAGTTAGTGGTATGGATGCAACTATTAAAGAGTTATCCAGAGCACGTGCAGATTCCATGGAAGCTAAACAAGCTATGTATAATACTATCTCTACATTAGGCTATATCACTCAAGATGATATCCCTGATGATCCTAGTGATCCTATGAGTAAGAACTTACTTAATGTATATATGCTAGGTGCGCATCTATCTACTAACTTAATTAATATTGGTAATGTAACACCATTGACTTTAAGTGGTAAGAAGATATCCCGTCGTGAATAAAAAAATAAAATAGATTAAGGCTAGAGGAAATTCCTCTAGCCTTATTGTCTTATTTTTGATTTTGAATCTTATATGCATCTTTCATAATGCACATGATTCTGTATTTTACAGAAGATTCAATTTTGTTAATAGTTTCGATCTTGAATCCAAGACCGTTATGAGCATATTTTGCTCTGATGTTTGCGAAGATAGCACTTACTTGCTTCTTCATTTCAAGAATAGTATATTCGTGACCTAGTGGATAATTTACCACTTTATCACTTCTTAATGCAGTAAGAACTTTTTGTGTTGTTAAGATAGGTTTGCATCTATCTAATAAATCAATCAAGCTATCAGTTTGAGCTTTGATTTCATCAATACTCAAAACTGTATATTTATATTGATTGTGGTTATGATCTACACCAACACGTTTGATACCTACGGAAATAGCCATGGTTAATATCCTCCTTGTTAATAAATATAATATAAATATAACCATTGTATTACCATTATAGTATATAACTGAAAATACTAAGTTTTACGAAACGGCAAATACCCAGTATAGACAGCGTCTATACTGGGTAAGCTATTTTAGTTTAAGTAAGGAGTATTATTATACCATACGGTATTACGTAAATAGGAGTAATGGTATTAGGGTAGGTTATGGACTACCCTAATCCATTAAGAGGAAACTTTGTTTATTATTGCAACAAGGAAAACAATAATAAACCTGCAAACACTGCAACGAGTATCTAACATGGCCGTTTGTTAAGATACTGGCACCTGTATAATATACGGTATATAATAAGTAACAACCAAACCTGGCTACCGTTAAATCCAGATAAGGGTGTAATAGACAGCTGTCACTGCTATTACAGTAGTGTTAGGTTAAATGAGAGTATGATGAGAAAAAATAAACAGGTACTGGAAGTTCCAGTACCTGTATTTGAATATTATTCAGCTCTAAAGTTAACTTCTGTATCGTTTGATATTTGTGTTTTCTTAAATATAATGGAGTCTAGAGTCTTTACTGATCTCCATTCTTCTGAACCATCATATTCATGTCTATACATGATATAGTCTCTAGTATATATAAAGATCTCATCTGATATTTCTATATTACCAAAGCCGCTATCATATCTAAAGTCTGCATTCTTAGCAAATACATCCCAAGACATATATGAATCACCATAGACAACACATATTACATCATCAGTAGATACTTTAAGATATTCTAAATATTCTAAAGTCTCTTCTAAGAAATTAGTATCACCCTTATCATTAACATCAGTTTTAGCTTCTTCATATAGATACTTCACATGAGTTAATAAATCAATTAAATTAATAAAAGTTGCTTCATAGATTCCAGTACTAGCGCTAGGCATTAATCCTTTGTTTAGGTATAACTGGTATGTATATTCACCATACCCTGCTTGTTTTGCAGATATATAATACTTATCATCTCTACTTACAGCTTCCCACCCAAATTCATAATTAATACTACCATCTAGGTATAGAGTATATTCCTTATTCTTAAAGTAATACTTATATAGTCTATTCTCATCGCTACTTATAGATAGCTTATGTTTCAATACTATGTCATGAGCTGCTGATATAAGATAGCTGAATGCTTCAGTTCTTATAGAATCCCCATTCATAATATGAGCATTAATAGCAAATGATGGATCATCTCTATCTAACTGAGGTGTTAGTTTTACCTTTGTTAGGTTTTTCTCACTATCAAAGTTTAATGTAAGAGCGTATGCTACACCACTAATGTAGACACCTATACCAATTTCTCTTTTTACATTATTCATGAGTTTATTTCTATCATCTGGGCTTAATAAACCATAACGAGTGAGTTTTTCAATCACATTCTGCTGTTTCATTTTTATCACCATCCACTATAAAATCTAGAAGACTATCTAAATATACATAAGAACCTAATGATTGTCCAAAACAATCACCAGAATTAGGTTTTGGTGTTTCATATAGGCTGTAGAAGAGCTGACCATAACCAGCTTGGTTAGCATATATAATATAACAGCCATCCTTAGATCTAGCTTCCCAGTTTAGTTCAGTGCCATCATCAATATGTAAAGTATAAGTTCTTCTGTTGAATAGTTTATAGAACCTATTTTCTTTATTTCTAAGCAACTTAATCTTATGCTTTATAAGAGTACTGAAAACTTTAGACAGAAAGATTTTAAATACCTTAGTACTTATAACTCTAGTAGAATTAGCTGTAGAAGCTATAAATGCTGGTGCTACTAGATCGTTAGCTTTAGGTGCTAATTTTACACTAGTTAGATTGGTTAGATCATCAAACTCTAGACTTAGAAGATACTTTATGCATAGTATATCGATATCAGCATATATACATTCACGTTTATCATTATATGTAGAATCTTCAGTAACTGTAATGATACCAAGATCGTCTAATATTTTGATGACTTTCTGCTGTTTCATTTTATCACCTCGATAAAAAATATAGGATGGGTTATTACTCCCATCCTATAAACAATTAGATTCTTTTTACTACACGGATAAGATTAGGAACTCTATTACCTTTGGAGATAGAAGAGCCTAATGGAATATCACGTACTGCCACATCTTCTTTACCTGTAGCTGATTCAATCATAACTACATCTATATCTCTTACGATTAAGATGTCTCTGATTGCATCACCACGACCTAATTTGATTACATTATTACCAGCTCTTGCTCTAGAAGACATAGGTAATGCACTAATATCAATCTTATTGATATAACCATTATGAGTTACTACAATAGCATTAGTGCAACCACCAAAGACTACTGACATACCATCGACATTATCAGTAGTATTCATAGCCTTAACTCCTCGAGTAGCACGTTTCAATACTGGAATATCATCAGATTTGAATCGTAATGCTTTCTTATGAGAGTAAGTAATGATTTGATTATCACCATTTTGAGTAATGACAATAGATTGTACTTTATCACCATTCTCTAGTTTACTATAGATAAGACCACCAGATGCTACTGAACAGAAGTCATCTAATTCAAGACGTTTGATATAACCAGCTTGAGTCAATACTACCATAGTATAAGCCTTAGACTTAGCTAATTCTTTTACCTTAGATTCACTAATGATATTAGTAACGATAGATGTCATCTTCTTATTCAAAGATAACGCATCTGTACCATTTTGTCCTTTACCTGTTAGTGGAATCTTATGTACAGGCATACTGAATACTCTACCGAATCCATCAAACATCAATAGATTATCTCTATTATCTGCATTTAAGATAAATGCGGAACATGGTTCACCACGATTAAGATTCAATGGTTCATTTACACCATATTTCTTAATCTTATTAGATTCAGTAACTACGATATTGAACTTACCCTCAGGGATATTATTAATATCATCTTTAGAGATTACTCTACAACGTCTAGGAACACCATACTTCTTCTTGAAATATAGTAATTCATTACGAATCTCTTCATTGAGAGCTTCTTCGCTATGAATCCTAACTAAACATTCTTCCATCTTAGCTTTAAGTTCTTTAGCCTCTTCAATATATCTATTCAAGTTACCCATAGATAGGTTCTTGATTTGTGTATTGATGATTGTCTTAGCTTGTAATGGAGTAATCTTAAACTTAGTTACAAGATAATCAATGATAGGTTGATCTTCACGGTCTTTACGTTTCTTGATCATATTGATAATCTTGTCAATCTCACCAGACTTCAATAGAGTGATGTATGCTTCACGTTCATGGAACTTAGTCTTAGCTCTTTGAAGAAGATTATAGTACAAACGTAGCTTAGTAATCTTTCTAAACTGTAAGAACTCTAGTAGATATTGCTTATAAGTAAGCTTATGGATATTACCATTAAACTGTACTTGTAAGTTTACCCGATAAGAGCATTCCAAACTAGTATTGGCAAACAATGTATCTCTAACAAAGTTAGGATCAGACCCTGGTTTTAATACCAAGATATGCTCTAACTTAGTTGGTGTATGATTTTCAAAGCTATTGATAATTTGTGGTAGCTTACCCTCAGATACTAATGTATCAATATTATCAGTAATAGTGCCTAAGTATACTGAGTTAGGTACACTATGAATGAATAATGCAGGTTTCTTATCATAAGTACCAATATCAATATGACCACGTACACGATAAGAACCAAAACCATTATTACTAATCTTCTTGAAATCTGTTTCGATAATATCACATGGCATATTATGATCAGGAATCAATACAACGTGAGCATTAGGATTGTCTAATAGCTTAATAGTTGCATCAATAACTTCACCTAAGTTATGTGGTGGAACTTCTGGTCTAAACCCTACAGCAATACCAAAAATACCATTGATTAATAATAATGGAATCTTTGCTGGTAAGAAGTCAGGCTCTACTTTACTATTATCAAATGTCGGACTCCAGTCAACGATGTTTGGAGAACCATTTACACCATCTAATTCATCTAATAAAGCTTCTTTAGCAAAGTCAGCTAATGCTACTTCTGTATAACGAGCAGCCGCTGGACCATCACCTTGGAAGTTACCAAAGTTACCTTGTTTTCTGATTAACGGTACATTACATTCGAACCAGTTAACCATTGGTTTAATAGATTGATAAATTGCACTATCACCATGAGGATGATAAGATTTCATTACCTCACCAACGATACCTGCAGATTTAAAAGTTCTATTTGTATTTTGTGGGAAGTCTGCATACATCGAATATAGAATCTTACGTTGTACGTCTTTAAGACCATCCCGGAAATCAGGTACAGACCTGTGCTTGGCTATATAAATAGCATATAGCTTCAGGTCTTCTCTAAATTTATCTAGCGTATTTACTTTAATTTCTTGTGCCAAGTATATCCCTCCAGTCTATATGTATGTTTTTCGTTTGGTAAATTTTTAGTTTCCCAGTTTGACATATTGGGATATGAATAGGAAGCCACTATGGTCTTAATTTACCATAGTGGCTATATAGACTATTGGATTTCGTTAATATTAATCTTAGTGATTTTGTAACCACCTTTATTATTAGGACGTACGAATACAAATGCATCGGCTTGTTTCATATTCTTAATGATTTCATAGTTACGTTCACCAGTTAGGATAGTAATACTTAGCATATTATCTTTGAAACCAGATTCTTTTACAGAACCAACGATTACAGAACCAAGAGCTTCCTTGTTTTGAGTAAATACGTTACGTTTACCAAATACATTTACTTCGACTATATCGAAGATTTCACCTGTTTCTAAAGTATTAACTAACCAATCAGTTACTTCATTAGATAGTTTACCACTGTAAGTTACAGGAAGAGTAAGTTCAAATAATTTAGTTGCAGGTTTACGGTTAGGTTTAATATTGTTTCTCATTGTCTTTACCTTTCAATTAATTCTTAGTAGTGCTACCAATGCCACCAGTACGTACTTCAGTTACATCATCATCATCTGTAGTCAAATACTTAACAAAGATACCTTGGGCGAATGCTTCATCTTTTGTAAGATATAAAGGTTCTGTACCATTATTCTTAATCTTAATAGCAATATTGCCTTCATTAGATTCATTGTTGTAAAAATCCATTATTGTTATCATATAATCGTTTAAATTATATTTCTTATATTTTCATATAAGTTCGGACTACTTCTTCTATGCCCGGCGCTCTTGCTGTGTTTATTGTTCTAGCTAACTCACACAGTAGTCTCTGGACCTTCACCATACTATTATGCTAATTCAGGTGCTTGGCTGCAAATTGCCCAATCACTATATTTTTCAAACTTTCACGCTCACCATTTATAGTCACGTTGTAGTATATAGAGCTCTAAGGGGTTTCTTGCAATTCACCGGATTTAACGACGCCAATTTTTTTATAACAACGATTCCTTGAATGTATAGATTGATGCTCAGATCTAGTTAATATCAATAGATTCTCTGGTCGATTATCCAACTTATTTTCATTAATATGGTGTACATCCAACTTTGGGTTTAAAACTCTTTTACCATCAATAATAATAGATTGGTCATCTGTCATTAAATATTTCTCAGCAACTAAACGATGCTCTCTCACACGCCCATTTATATTTAATGGGTGGTCTGGTGCATATCTCCAATAATACCCACAATGTATTATAAGATCACCAACCCACAGTTTAGACTTTGTTAAAGTATTACCATAATTTGGGTTATTCTCACCATCGTATTTTAATGAGCGATATTTTGCTAAACACTCCCTAGAGCAACATTTGGTGTGGTTGTTATATTTTTTAATATCGAATGGGCTTCTATGAAAATATTTACCGCAAATAGGGCATTTCATATTTAAACCCCAAAATCTTCTAAATCGACCTTCACAGTCTTTGCTGCAGAATATATTTTTATTTTTTAGTCGAGCCTTATTGTATATTTTTATATCTGCACCGCAAGTATCGCATTGTCTTACTGCTATTTCTTTTTTACGTGCCATATTATTTCCTTTATTTAGCGTCGATGACACCCACAGTATTTACTAAAGACATTTGATATTTGTAACCATAACTACTACGTGGTAGGATTAGTAATACTTCATCTTCATTCATTTCAACTTTAATATCTGTACGGATATTAAGAGTTGCACCTGGCATAATTTCTGCATCTATAGGAGAGAAGAAGTCATAACCAGCAGAATGCTTAGTTGAACGTTTTGGTAGTAATGTGCCCTCAGGTGCTGTGGACACTAAGTGGAATTTTCTCGCCATCAGTTCCTCCGAGATCTATTATGCGGGTATAGCAATAAGTCATCCGATCTAAACACACCATAGTGTTTCGTTCCAGTACCGTTAAACTTAGCTGCAAATTCCGCACAATTAAAATCATCAAAATCAGCATAAACTTTATATAGATAGCTATCACCATCATATATCCAGTTTATAGTTACTAAAGATTTATGATATAAGACCGATGGAATATATTCAGCATCTTGAACGCTCATACATCTTACTTTAAGATCTCCAATATAAGAATAGTATACTCCACGGTCAATATCAATCTGTAATCGTTGTTTCATATAATCATATGCATATGCAATAGTCTTATATCGATACTTAGCTTCCTCTTCTGTTTCGTTCATGAGATTATCCCATACAACGTCCTGAGGATCGCTAAATAAAGTTGCTATATACATCTTTTGATATATAGCCTTGGTATCAGGAATAGGTTTATGAATGTATTGGTTAATACCATTGATGAGTGGAATGCTCTCATTCTTACCCATAATGATATACCAGACAATACTAGATAAGCATTCATACTCATAGTAATAGAAGTCTATCTTCTCATTGTCTTTATACTTCTCTAATAAAATCTTAGACTTTGGTAAGTAATCTATAAATACTACTCGTCTAGCTTTATTTACCATTGTATCAAATCTACGTAAAGATACCTCATTATTTATATTAAACCCAACACCGACACATATAACAGCCTCATTTTCATTAGCCCTATCTAATATAGAAGCATTAGGTTTAAATATATATGGTAGAAGTTTTATATCCCTAGAATCATTAATGTCGTTTAATAGACAGTATTCAGGGTCTAATCTTTTTTCCTCATCAATCAGAACTTTCTCCGGGTTCTGAAGTATTAGATGGGCAGCTAACCGCCCATCTTGTGTATCTGCATAATATATGATCATGGCAGTTCTCTCCTAGAAAATGTAATTGGAGATATCTAATCCTGCAATTAGGTCCATCTTACTAGAATCTATTTCACGAATCTTAGCAATTTCATATTTGATATCTTCCACTGTGTATTGCTCGAGAACCCTTTCTTTATCTTTACCGATTACTGTATCATACAATTGGTCTTCGTTCATTTCCCCTAGGCCTTTGAATCGAGTGATGTTCTTTGGTGCTAGTTCCTTAAACTTATTCAATAAGCCATATAGGGACATAGTCTCACCATCAACTACATAATGGCTAGGTTGAGAACTAATGATATCAGTTACCAATTTATAATGCATTGTTTCAAAGAAGCTTAATAAGCGGTCATTGATGTATATAGTTTGGTACTTGTTATCTTCATAAAGACCAGTAATAGTCCAGTTGCCTTTATCATTCTTACATTCCAAATACTTATGATTCTTTGTAATCTTAGATTTGAATTGACTGAATGATAGTCCTTTACCCACATATAACAAAATTTCTTCCAATAAATACGGATTGATGGCGAATGAATTCGCTGCAGACTCTAAACGTTCAATGTAGAATTCTGTAGAATTCAATAGCTTGATTAATTGATTATTGGTAAAGTTCACCTTACCAGGTAAGGTTACTTTATGGTTCTTTGAAAATTGTTTCTGTAAGTATGCATTGTACTCTGTACGGTCAGTGAAGTATTTAAAGTTCCTACCATCAATCTTACCGCCATATAAAGGTGGTACAGATGCATATACACGTCCATCTAATACCAATGGTTCCATGTATAATAAGAAGAACGATAATAACAATGTACGGATATGAGCACCATCAGGGTCAGCATCTGTACAGATTACTATACGTTCCCAATTACACTTACTAATATCAAAGTTTTTACCATAACCTGCACCAATAATAGAAATGATAGATGCAACTTCTTCATTCTTAAGTACATCTTCTTTTTTCTTAGCTAAAGCACTAATGATTTTACCACGAATAGGGAAGATACCTTGGGAATCATTGTCACGTCTATTACGAGCATTACCAGCAGCAGAGTCACCTTCCACGATGAATAGTTCGTTATGCTTCTTACCTTTAGGTCTTACAAACTTAGCTGGAAGACCAGTAATAGCTGAAGCATTCTTAACTTGAATACGGACACGTCCTGCTTCATTTTTCGTACGAAGTTCTGCTACTTCTTTAAAGTATTTACAAAGTTTTTGTAGATCCGACGAAGAGGTCTTAGCCCATTGGTCTAAACCATCTATCGTGATATCTTTAACAAAAGGGACTAAGTCTTCATTAGAAATGATTTCCTTTGCTTGTCCTGTAAATTCTGGATATAGATGATATACAGAGTTTACACAGCATAGTCCACTGAGAATATCAGCATTTGTAATCTTTAGTTTTGAATTCTTACCTAAGAAGTATTTATTCATATAATCTCTAAAGAATTTGGTAAGCCCTTCAACGAAACCCTTAATATGAGTTCCGCTAGGTGTAGGACAGAAGTTTGCATAACCAGCAAAGATATCATCTGCTTTTGTACTATCAAAAGTAAATAAGATATCAGCTTTCATCTGCCCATCTTCTTTAAGCTTGGAGATATGTATTGGAGCAATCATAGGTTTAGTCGCTAAGGAATCTAGGATACCAGCAATGCCTTTATCATTCACAATACGTACTTTATGACATTTACCATTAGCATCAGTACCAAAGTAGTTTACTTTAGCACCAATATCAAGTAAAGGTATTAGACTCTCTAATAAGTCTAATACATCTTGCCAAGTTGTAGTAATTTCACCCATAATAACTTTACCAGCTTGATAACCGTTGTAACCTTGTTTCTTAGTTGGCATAGTATGAATAGGGTTAAATGTAATAATTGTACCTTGGTAGTTATCCTTATTAGGGATGGACTTAACCTTGGCAGTTTCAGGGTCACCTAAGTATAAAGACATCTCTTGTCCTTTACCTAGACGATAAGATTTAACTACAAAGTGCTCACTACATGCACTCGTAGCTTTAGAACCTAAACCATGTCGACCAGATGAGAATGCACCTGGTTTCTTTTCATAGTTGGTTGACGTATTCTGACTAGTAAATGCAGTAACCATAATGTCAAATGGAATACCACGACCGTTATCTTGTATGGTAACTTCGTGATTTCTCTCATCATAGTATACCCAAATTTCATCACATGGAGAATCTTTCTTCATCAACTCATCGGCTGAGTTCTGAAAGATTTCCCTAATCATATTAATAAATCCTCGATTACCTGAGTAACCTAGGTAAGTACCAATATTCTGTCGTACGCCTTCAGTTGGAGTAAGAGTTAAAAAGTCATCACCATAATTGGCAATATTATCTTGCATCTCTTTTGTTATTTTGGCCATTTTATCACCTCTCACTTAACTGTTAATCTTTGTTTAAAAAATACATATTGTAAAAGCCCCATTGCTGGGGCTTTCTGGATCAGTCTACATAATTGAAAGGCTGTATATTGCACCATTCAATGGTACCCCCAAGCTCTTCTTCAATATATTCCATAAAGCTTGTTTCTATGGATTCACCAGGTTTACAAAACATTGATGGCACAAATGGTTTAACGTCTTTGATATTGAATTCGTCTCTAAGTACGTCATTCAAATACTTAGGTACGTCTTTATAAGTTTGTGGATAATACATATTATCACATATACTAAAGTATTCTGGTTTATCTTTACCTTCTTCTTTTTTACTCCAGCCTAAATCTACATTAACTGTATCATCAAAGATAATATGATCTTTATCATTAGTATCATATATAGCAAAGCCAGGTTCTTCTGCATAGTAGACAAACTTAATACTACTATTAGGAACTATCTTATCTATCAGAATATTAAACCCTGTAGTAATATATGTCCACTTATTGCAATACTCTGTTTGGAAATACCATGCAAGAGTACCATCAGGTAAAGTAGTAGACCAAATTTCATTATCATCTGGTGGCCATACCATTTCACCACGTAATGTGGTCCCATCTTCACAGTCATCAGATAATTTAGCAAAGTCTTCTTCTGTTTCCCATAACCCTAAATCTTTAAGAGCATATGGTAGCCAGCATTTCTTATCATTATATAGAGATATCAATTTATCTCTAAGTATCTCTATCTCCTCTCTTACTGGAGAATAGAATGCTACGTTTTGATAACAATCATTAGCCATTTTTATCACCTCAGTAAAAATAAAAGATTCCCCATAGGAGATGTACTCCTATGGGGTGTCTTTATTTATAAAATTAGCCTAAGCTGATTGTGTCAGTTGTAATAGTTTCCTTTTGAGGAGCTGCTACAGCTGGACCAGGAACAGTTGCACCTACGGAAGCATTAGCATTGAATGGGTTAGCATTCGCTACCATTGCTTGTTGGTTTTGCAATTGTTGTACTGGGGATACAGGTGGTTGTTGCATTTGTGCTTGTGGGTTAAATGCTTGACCACCCATCATTTGTTGTTGTTGGTTCATCATTTGACCTTGACCTTGGTTAGGCATACCTTGCATTGGTGGTTGCGCGTTATAACCGAATGGTGCTTGGTTTTGTTGTTGCCATTGTTGTTGAGGCATTGTTTGTACAGGCATTTGACCATTCATAGTTTGTGCATTATAGTATCCACCATTTGCCATGTTGTAGAAGTTAGGGTTAGCTTGTGCACCCCAAGGGTTAGCATATGCTGGTTGTACATTACCGTTCAAAATATTGTCGAAAGATGTAAATGCATCTGGACGTACAGCTTGTTGAGGTTGTACATTTTGAGCACGGCTCATACCACGAGATACATCATCAAAGTTCTTGAATGCTAAATGATACAAATCAAGAGATTTTTCAGCAATTGGTAAGCTCATCATGAATTCAGTATTGATTTCAGCTGGCAATGTAATGCTGAACAATTTGATTTGTTGCCAAATGTGGCGCATTGTGCGCACTGCATTTTGAACTTCTTCGTCGCTGTAAGGTGTTGTAGGAATACGTTCACCACATTGTGTACAACGTACCCAACCTTTACCATCAGCTACAGTTAAGAAGCCAGTGTGGTCTTTATGTGGACATTTAGCCCATGCTTCTTTTTCTGGTGGGATTTCCAAAGAGAAAGAAGCTTTTTGTTGAGGTTTCAACAACTCACGGTCAGCCTGAGTCATTGGATCTGTAGGTGTTACAGGTGCGTAATTTCCTACAGGCATTTGAGCAGTGTTGAATGTTGGATTTGCAAATCCAGTGTTTTGATTATACATATTGTTTCCTCCTATAATCAAATGTAGAATAAAAGTATGAGTACCATACCGTGTATAGGGAATTTCCCTATACACAGATATAGTATATAATTATAGATTTGTTTCATAGATTTTAAAATTTACAAATCTAAATTATCTTATAATAGTTATATTAAGATACCATTGTTTTAACGGTAGCAATTAAGTTATCCACAATGACGTGGTCTACAGGGTTAGCATCTTCAGCTACTGTAATAGATGGTGCTGTACCGCCATGAATATTAGCAAGTGTAGTACTCAAAGCTGCCAATGCACTATTAAAGTCGTGCTTGGAAACTTGATCACTTGATGTAGTTGTATATTCAGGGGTAATAGCATCAAATGCAGTAGTTGCAATAGTGTGACCTGCTAACTTGTCACTGATAATTTTATTAAGCTTAGTAAATAAGTCAATAGCACCATTAGCACTTAAACCATTAACTGGTGTAGCTGCTGGTGTTACTGGAATACTTGGAGGGGCTACAATTGGTGTAGGTGTAGATACTCCAGGTGTTGGGGATGGTGTAGCTGTACTACCAGGTGTAACAGGAACTGTTGTACCAATAGTAGGAGCTACAGGTGTACCACTACCACCTTGTCCTTGGGAAGGTGTATGGGTAGTACCGCTACTTGGAGTTACTGGGCTAGTAGTACTAGAACCTGTACCCGTAGTAGGACTTGGTGTAGCAGGGGTTGTACCTGTGCTACCTGTACCAGAAGAGCTACCAGGTGTTACTGGTGTAGTTGTAGAACCTGTACCACTGCTTGGAGTAGGAGATACAGGAGTTGCTGTACCACTAGTTCCATGTCCAGGTGTTGGACTCACAGGTGGAGTAACAGGTGCTGGACCAGGAGTTGGTGCTACAGGTAAAATTGTATCAGTATTAGTTTCATCTACATGAACGCCTAAGTATTTCAAGTCAGGTACATGTGGTGTAGGATATGGATAAGAATCGTTAATATCACGAGTTACACTATGTACTGCTGTAGGGTCATATAGAGGGTCATCCAATCTGTATTGAACTACAGGAACGTTATCACTAGTTGTATCCGCTACTGGAGCACTAGGTGCTGTTTGAGGACCAGCCATTGGAACGTCTTTTGGATTATTAGCCAAATCATAAGTAGGAACACCGATACCACGAGAACGTTGTTCATTACGTAAACGCATAAGAGCAGCTTCTGCTTGGCGTTCTTGTTCCTCTCTAAGTTTGTAGATTTCATCGAGCTCACCTTTACGTACTGCACCAAATGCATACATATCAGTTGTAGGAGCTTGTTCATTTAAGAAGAGATTAATAATCTTTTCTTCAAAACCAAACTCTTTCATAATAGCTCTAGCATTTTGTAAATCCATATTGATATGAAGATATTGAATCATTTCATAAGGTACTACTGTAAGCTGGAATGGTTCACGGTAAGTATCTGTAGATGGATCTGAATTTTGATGTGCTACGATAAGCACTTCATTATTATCATCCCAAATAGTTGGGACAAAACCAAGATTATATTTGTGATTATTATCACCATAGACAAGCATACCACTGACAGGAGTATCATGATTACTATTGACAGCTTTTCGCTTATCTCTTACTAGTTTAACTGCAGTTTTTTCCATAACTAGTATATTCTCCTTTTCTCTTAAGAGTTTTTACAAATTGATCGACAATGTCTTGAATCCAATCCGGCAGAGTCAAGACAGTTACGCCCATATTGTCATTAGTTGAGACAATTATATACCTGTTATAGATGGCACTTTTACAGCCTGGGTTGTACCTAACAACCCGTTTTAGGTGGTGATACAATAGAGAATGTCCTTTCGTCTCCTCCATTGTAACACCACGTTCAAATGCTCTTTTAAGAAACGTCTTCTGTTTCTTCTTCGATTTGATATTGACTCTTTCTTTCATTCTCTTAGAGAAATGATTAGATAGAGTATAATCATTATCGAATTCGCATTTTTTCGTAAGGGTCTCTTGCATGTAACCCCAACCGCTCTTGATAAATCTTTTCTTGGACTTGATTCAAGATTTCTGGTTGGAACACTCCTTGCTTGAGATAGTCTCTGAATTGTACTAGAGCAGTATAGACTAATTGGTTAATACGTGCTAAAGCTCTATAGTAGTTCAAGAAACCATCATCATAATAATTGAACTCTTCACCCTTTTCCATACAAACATGCTTAAATGTTTCGGCATATTGTACGTTTCTACCATAGAAGTATGCTTGTAACTGAGCTGCTTGTAATAGAGAATCTATAAAGCGTTCATTAGTAAATACTTCTACGTACATATTACAATCAATATTAGCATGAGTAAAATCAGTAATGACTTGCTTAGCTAATCTTGTGTATTCTTTAATGGCTTTATCACCATAGTATAGTAAGAAGTTCTTATTCTGTTTATTGTTATTGATTTCACGGTCAATACAGTTCTTACGCTTCTTACCTTTCTTACCCTTAGCTAATCTAGCATCAAATGGTTTAGTACCAGTGATGATTTGTTTAGTTAAGCCAGTTTCTTCCTTAAACTTATCCTCATAGCCTCTACGGAAATAAATCTCCGCTTCACTAGTTGGTTCAGTTGGGAAACTTGGAACCATTATAGGCTGATTATTTTGTCTGAAGAATGCTATATGCTCTTCAGCTCTTGCTTGACCCATCTTATAAGCTTCACTATTAGCAGTGATATTATATTTTGGGTCCACCTCGATATTAGGATTATACATATTAGATTTCTTCCCCTTCGTTCAAAGATGTAACTGCTTGGAGTAGTCTAGATCCTGGTTGTGATAAATGAACAGCATTCTCATAGTTTTGTCGTTCAGTCTCACTCATATTTTGGATCTCATGTAAACTATCCAAGTAGTCACCTAATCTGAATCCATCATTGTAAATATAGTTTCCATCTTCATCACCTAAGTCTTCTAGATATAAGATGAAATCTTTCAATGATCTAAACCCATTAACTGGGTCTTCAGGTTTAATAGACCAGTTAGAGATAAGAGATTCTTCAAAGTCAATGATATCTACGTTTGCAATTACATACTCACGTACTACATCTTGACCTGTAATGAACTCAAATGTCTTCTCTTGGTCATAACCCTCAATAAAGTAAATAAATAAAGTGTATTTTCGATCTTGTGGATCGACATACTCTTTCTCTTTTGGTTCGTCTTCGACTTTGACGAACATGGATCGGATCGGCTTATTGCTGACCCCTTTGATATTGTTATTATACGGCATAGTATACGCCTCCTTTCATACTTATAATATATAATTCTAGTAGAACTTAGGTTTGCGTTTTACGTATATCATATAATCAGAGAACCTGGTTATACCAGTATAGATTAGATTAGGCATTACATCCTTACGTAACCACTCTTCGATGAATATCCCAGAATAATACTGGGATCCTTGAGAGAGATGTGTAGTAATGGCATATGCTAATTCAATCTTATTCCCTGGAGAGTAAGGGCTATTACGTAGTCTATTCTTATCGTCATAGTCTGCATTGAAGTATTCATAGTCACACTTGACATCTCTGAATAGTAGTCTACCCTGTCTAAAGTCTATCTTAAAGATATTACGTTCACTACCACGAGAAGATACATCAGGGAAGTTCTCTACTGTACCACGTAGACCATTAACTAAGTTAATACCATCACATTCTATACTCCAGTTATTCTTTCTACAGATAACTGGTTCACCATGCATAGGTAACTTAGACTTTACACCACGTAAGTCCCGTAGATAATCATTAATGGTTTCTCTTGTAGCGTTCTTACAAGTCAATATTATAGGAGACTGTATTAGGAAGTCATCAGTGAGCATATCCTCATCAATGACTACAGCGTTATTATAAGTCCCATAATGTATAGGAAGTCCTTTGATAGCTCTATCTGCTAGATAGATGATACCAGAGTTCTCTCCTTGACGCATGATATCTGTTAAAAAATGAACCTTACCATCTACTAAGTATCCTGGGTCATCAGCTACAGGAGGTAGCTGATTCAAATCACCACAGGCTATAATCTTAATACCGAAAGATTCAATGTCTTTAACCATAGACTTAGGTGTCATAGAAGCTTCATCTATTAAGATAAGCTTAACACCATCTAGTTGCTCACGTTTAACAAACTTAGTTGTAACTTTAGGCTTGTTAAAATATGGATCCATAATAGGTCTACCTAACCCATCATATTGGATTTGCTCTACAGGTTCATAGATAGATGCATGTATAGTCTTAGCTGTGAATAAACCACGATTACGCATAACTATAGCTGCTGTACCAGTAAAGCTCATAGGTAATAGCTCATCTATAGATAACCCTAAACGGTTAATAATCTCAAACAGTACAACAGTCTTACCAGTACCAGCGGCACCAGTATACTGAAATACTAATTCAGAGCTATTATTAAACCAGTTGACGGCAGCGTCAACGACTGCCTGCTGTCCTGGATTTAATTGGAATTTCATTATCTCACCCTCTTGAATACGACGAAGGTTTCATAATGTCTGTCATCAGTATATACTGTAAGTAATTGATATCCACGAGCTGTCATATTATCAATACCATATGTAGCATACTTAGTCTTATAAAGCATAGACTTAGTGTCCCCAACAGCTGGTGTATATTCTTGTAAAGATGTATTGTTTTGTGCTACAGCTACATTAAACTTTTGGTCTGATGTCTCTTGTCTTACTAAATCGGTATGATAGTATATAAAAGAACCAATACCTATAAGAATAATAGCTATGACAATCCCGATAAATGTTTTCATATTATTTTACCCTTTCATACATAACCGTAATTGCTGATGATTGGAATAATGTATTTGGAACATCGGTTATTTGCTTTACTTTATAACCACGAGACTCCATATCAGCTATACCAGCGTCTACAGATACTGGTAGATATCTCACTAGTTTAATACCACCAATATCTGGTGTAGCTTTTTCTAATGACCTATCATTAATCATAATAGCTATATCAGGTGCTTTCTCAGCATCGCTTCTAGTATCTATACCACAGCTTGCAACAAAGAATGCAATCACTGTGAGAAATACAATCATTAAAGTTCTCATATTATTGTACCCGTGTATAAACAACTACAGTTCTTCCATCATAACTAGTGCTACGTGTAGTTACACCTTTAATTTTAAAACCACGGTCTTTCATATCAGCTATGCCATGGTTTACTTCATCATCATAACTATAAGAAACCACAATAGTATCATTTATAGCTGGGGTTAAATCTTTTAATGCTTTTTCATTAAGATCAACCGCTCTATCATGAGTTGAACTAAAACTTGTAGTACAACCTGTAACTGAAACTAGAGAAATCATAATCATCACTAAAAACACAAATTTTTTCATTTTACTTCACCCGTTTGTATACTACAATAGCTTGGTCTTTAAAATTATCATAAATAATAGTCTCTACAGTATATCCTTGAGCAATCATGTTATTAATGGCATCACTTGTTGGATAATCATAGGTTACTGCTACTTGTCCACCAACAGGTGGGATATGCTCTTCCAATATAGGTCTAATTTGTGCAGTTCTACCATTATCATGGCTTCTGAATACACCAAATACTGCACCAGCTATAGTTATAGCAGTAATAATTGCTAATCCAGTAAATACTGCATACATAATATATTTATTTAACTTTTCTTGAGTCTCTAGAATTTGTTTCATCTTTATTGACCTCTCTTAGCTCTACTGCGTTCTTTGATAGCTTCCATTTCAGATTGAGTAAAGTCTATCTCTTTCAAATTGGAAGTATCATATCCGCATAAATAATTTATACAGTCCATATACTTAAGACTGTCATTGTAATAGATACCAGATGAGTAAGTTACACCATTATCCATTACAATTTGTACTTGACCCTTAATATCTCTCTTCTTAGGGTTGACTTTAGCATAAGTAACCACTGTAGGAGATTCTTGGACCAAATCTAGATACATATCGAATAATGTCTTCATAATAGCCACATTATTCAATGGATCATAGATAACTGGGTTTTGTATAGTCAATGCTTGAGCATCTTGCTCAAAACATAATGGTCTACCTTTAATAAATACAGGAATTAACTGTCCTACATCAGTTTCAAACATAATCTGTAGAGACTTAGCTGGATTGTACACTAAACCACAAGTATAGAATACATCTTTCTCAAATTCTTGTCTCGTATAAGTTGGAAACTTTTGAACACTAACAAACATGCTTCCCATAAGAGTACCTTTCTACCTCTGAAACACTATTGTAATCAGGAGGATTTACGACATGAACGAATATAACACTAATACCGACTTCCAACACACCGAAATCGGTATATTAACATCGCCTTGTGATAAATATAAGCCAGGATTTCAAACTTTCTATTTGCCTTCATTGAATCCTATGAATCTTAAGTCTAACACAAAGCAAACTATAAACGTACAACCATCAAATCTTGTCAATAAAGAACCTATCAAAGGTGGCAAGATTCAGGTTGGGTCTAATATATTAGTGGAAATGCCTAAAGAAGTTGCTAGACAATATCCATATAAGTATATCCCACCTGGGACTAGATTTATAATCGGTTTCCCTAGTGGTGATATTACTAAACCAATTGTTATAGGGAGGGATTACGATGCCTACAGAGATAAGTAGTATCCAAGAATTCATTAGTATGAAACCAATGAATAACTCAGACTTTCATGCTTATTCGTACTATATGAAATCGTCATCCAAAGGGACATTGGAAATCCCTTTTAGAAACTTAATCACTACAGACTATCTTGATGACTTCAAGAGAGAAGCCTATAAGATAACCTTAACTGATGAAGAGTTTCGTAAATACAAATATAAACCAAAGCTCTTAGCCAATGATATCTACGGTAATAGTGAATTCCATTATATCATACTAGCTATCAATGGTTTATATAGTATCAAAGACTTTAATAAGAAGACTATATACTTGATTCCAAAGAAAGAATTACTTAATTTACTTTCGTATGTCTATGCTTCTAATAAGAAGTATATAGATTCTTATAACTACTCACATGATATAACCTAATCTATCCACGGAAGAGTACACTGTACTCTTCTGTGTTTTTTTATCCAATATCATACTTTGGTTCTTCTATAAACATAGGGATTGGTTCTGCACTTCTAAACATAGGTTTGATTTTATCTTTCATACCATGTTGCTCAGCAAAGTACCCTACAGATAATAGACTTTGATTTGGTAGTGCCACAAACATAGATGGAGATTTAAACTCACCTTGACGTGGAGACCATTTCTTAATAAGATTTAGATACTCTCTTGCCTGAGCTCTATCTAAAGCCTCATTAGCTCTACCCTTACGTACATATACCATCTCATCAAATTCTTCTGGTGGGATATATGGACATATATCAGATTCTAATGCATTAACAGGAATCTCTAAGTTATACTTAATCATATCTAATGAACGATCAGTATACTCAGACTTCTTGAATCCATTAATCTTATCTTGATTGAACTTGTCAACTGTCATTTCTAGCTTAGCTATAGCAAATGGATTAACTCCTCGAGCAATAGCTTTAGTACCACTAGGCAATGTACCAGAATACTCTGGTGTCATCTTTTTCTTTTGACGTTCTAATCTAGCTTGTTCTTTATCTACAGGTTTAGCTTCCTCGGTAGGTTCTTCTTTAACAGGAATCTTAGGGTCTGTAGACTTTAATTCACTTTCAGCACTCTTAACTTCTTCTGGTTTAGTATTTCTTACAGATTCAGCATTTTGTGCTGCTAATGATAAGTCTGTCATAGTCAATCTATGAACAGGTGTTGTACATCCCTCATCACAGAGCAACTCAACTGGTTTCTCTGGATTGAATGGATGATAGAATCTCTTAGGTGCATTAGTACCATAACGACTCTTAATGAGAGAGAAGCCCATATACGGATTATCTGCGGCATCTTTCTCTGGAATAATGATAATACCACTATCGATATTTTCTAGAATCTTGATAGACTCACCGATATTATTACGACCGACACATTCTACCAAGTTATTACGACTAATCTTACGTCCCTCATCGATAGCTTTAGCTGCTTCACGGTTTAATTGTGATGCAGTTATAACTGGAATATCTTTGTCTATAGCAAATTGTTTAAACTCATCGACTACAGAACCTAATGCCATGTATGGGTCTTTACCAAGAATATCAAAATCACGACATTTAATACGTTTGATATAGTCTTGTACCATACAAATGACTTCTTTATTACTATCAGCTAATTCATCATACAATGCATATACATAGTCTGTATCTACAGTATTAGCTGGGATATACTTAATAACGATATCAATAGGGTCATCATCAGTTACAGCAAAGCCACTATTCTTAAATTGCTCTGTCATTTCTTCTAATGATAATCTTTTATCAAAATCTTTAGCTACTAAGATACCATGCGCACGTTCAATGGTTTCTTCAAGAGAGTTTTCCATTGTAAGATACACAATACATGGTCTTTTAGTTGGATCTTTTGGTTGATATTGTCTATTGAATTTCTTCAATTGCAATGCTAAGTTAAGCATTGTCATTGATTTGCCCTCACCTGGTAGACCGAATAATAGATAGATACGTCCATTCTCGAAACCACCAGAGATGATATTATTAAATGCTTGCATACCAGTCTTAAGCTTAGTAGATGGATTATGCAAACGGTCATATACATTACCCATAGTTCTGATAAATACATCAGAATCTGTCAATGAGAATGTCTCTGACCCTGTTGCTGTATTAGCTGTTTGACGTAAAGTCGTACCAATATCACGTAATCTAAGACGCATATCTTTTAATACTGCTTCACGTTCTAGTTGGCTACCAGCTGTAGTCAACTCAATGAATTTATCATGGGCTTGTGCCATGTATGTGATAACTGAATAGTTTTCATAGTCAGAATAGATACGTTGCTCTATAACTGCAAAGTCACTACTATTCAATGGGTTATCTATTTGATTTAATGGTAAGTGTTTCTTGATTAGACCATCAGTGCACACTTCAATGAGAAGATCTTTATCTTTATTACCATTAAGTCTTCTTTCTAATAAAGCCTTGAGAAACTTAAATACGTTTATATGCTTTTCTTGAGTCTTGATATCATAAACCTTTTCAGGATCCATCTTATTCATAAGCTTTAACAACGTAGCTAAGATTTCTCGATTGTCTTGTCTGTATAGCGTTTGGAATACATACCTAACGTATATAACTAGATTAGGCCATTCAATCATGAATTTATTGTTTAATTCATTACCTCTAGCCATTAATCTTACCTCACTTTACTCTTTTAACAAATCGATCAATTGGTCTGTAGTTATAAAAGTATAACCTTTATTATTATTGATGTATCTAGTGAGTATCTCATACTCTGATAGATTCTTATCAGTAATATAGTCATACTCTTTAAATTTTTCTGAGACTTCGTTGGCTTGTTGTCTTATGATATCATTCTTGAAATCACATTTGAATTTAATCGAGCCGTCATTTCTAAACTTGTCTCTAAGTATATTAATATTTGGATGGTCTGCTGTAAGCTCAATACGGATATTATCAATACCCTGAGCTTTAAGGTCCATCAAATAGTTGTAAATGGTTACTGGGTCACTAGCTATCATATCATCTATATTGATGGTATCATATCTAAATGACTTAATTTGCATATATTTCACATAATACTGTCTTGTGTAAGTATTATGGACTAAAATTACAAAGCCCTTAGGCTGTTCTTCACCAAAATTCCATCGAATTGGTGAACCACAATAGTACCAGTCTCTTTCATAGCAACCTGGTACATGAACATGACCAGCTATTACTGGCCCATTAGATAAAATAAAGTTATTCATACTAAATACTGGGGATGGTGCATCTAAATCTTCTGCATTTCTCCCATAAATAGCTCCACGGATAGTTCCGTGTGCACATACAGAATCGTATGTCTCAGTATATAATATATTCTCATAATATTCTTTACCTAACCCAGGCATCTCAGGAATACAGAGAATCTTCTTACCATTTACATATTCAAACCGTATAGTCTCTATGACTCTAACGTCTACGGTATTATCGTTCATATATTGATAGAATAGCTTAGTTTGATTAGCATCATGAGATGGTGTACCATGTAAGATGAACAAAGTACATCCCTTATTACGACATACTGCTACTAATTCATCTACAAATTTCAATGCATAAAAGATAGCATCTGAATTACCCATAAACTTATGATGAAATAAGTCTCCGTTTATGGATACCAAGTCTAAATCGTTTATATTTGCTATTACATTAGTGAATTGCTCACTAAGAATCTTATAAGTTATCTTTGGATCTATTACCCCAAAGTGTATATCTGATATATGTGCTTCTATGAATAAATTACTGTCTTTCATTGGTCTTTCACCACCTCTACCAAGCTTAATTTCTCTTGTATTAGTACGTTGTGTGTGTAATAATTTTCTACGTGAAAGATTCTTCATTATAAGCCTATTTAGACAAAAAATAATCAGAATAGAGCCATTGGCCCTATTCTGTTTTTGCGTTGTAATAGTATTCTAAGATATTACAGAATCCACCCATTAATGGACGAATGATGTTAATAAACATTTGCTCATCTTCTAAGCATTCTATACTAGCATTACCATCAGAGAATGATACATTAGTCTGCTCTTTCTCTTCATCATAGTTGTAGATTCTAATATTGATATCTTCAAGATATGATAGAGTGATAGTAATCTTAATATGTGGCTTAGGGAAATAAGAAATGATTACATCATCATCTTTGAACTGTACATCTAATCTATATTCAGATAGACCCATATCAGATTTATCTAATCTATCACCGGGTGTATAAAAAAAGATTAGTTTGGCTATTCTAATGAAACAAGCCATAGCTCTAAGTTCCTTATACGATGGTGAATGCTTTCTTAGTTTACTTAAGTATCTTGTAAACTTAAAATATGGGATAATCCCATACTTCTTATGAAGTATGAGATTACCATATTCGTTATCTTCGGAGATAGCTTTTAAGTTGTCTGATACTTTTACATTAGAATATCTCTTTCTTACCATACAGATATCCTTTCTTTAAAAGTACACACTATAATTCTACCCCATGAAGTTCCATAATATTTAAGAGATGGGCATTGTTACCATTCTCATCTTTCTTATCCATATCTGGAACTTTATGAGTATAATCGGAGACATAGTCAAACATAATCTCCAATACATTGATACACATATCTTTGTTATCGTCGGTCATATTTGTTCATCTCCTTGAAAATTGTATCTACTACGTATTGACCAGCTATACCCATTTCCACAACCTTGTCGAAAGCTTGTTTCATTTCTTGTGGGTTATCAAATAGGAATTTTTCACTTGGTGCTGATTTAGATACTAAGATACCTAAAGCAGTATAAAGTGGTAATAGGCTTAAATCTTCAGCTGGTTCAATAGACATCACATCTAGATCAGTATTAAAGAATCCTCTAGCTATAATCAAGAACTTAATGAATTTGACATACTCATCTAAACCCATGTATATAGTCTCTACGTATTGTATGATGTAATCAATAATGTCTTGATTGTCTCGATATACATATGGATTACGTAAGATATAATCAACTTCATAGTCTTTTATAGTCTTAAGATCTATAGGAATATAGATACTATTGATAGATGCTAATACATCTTTATAGCATACAGAATGTCTGAATGCTTGATATGTCTCTTTATTCTTAAAATTCAATCTATCAATATATGCTAGACAAATCTTTGGTGATTCAAAGATTAGTTCTTCTGGAATATTCTCATTAATGAATCTTTCAAAAGAGTTAGCAATCTCATTAGAAGACTTCTTGGTAACAGAAGTAATTTGTTTTGCAGCATCAAGAAGCAATTTATTGTAATCCATCTTCAGTCACCTCTACATATTGATTAGAGTAATATATCAATAGAGCACATGTAATAGCTGAATAGAAGAGCTGTTTAAGCTCTTCTGTATATAAGTCTATTACGTACTTAGTATTGAATGCCATTGTTTGTGTTTGACCAGCTTTATCAGTAAATCTAATAGTCAAACGTTCTACCAATGTATCAGCATAGACTCTAACCTTGAATTTATCATTCATATCAAAATCTAAGAATCTATCTGACAAATGTTGGTTCCTAATCATATAGAAAACAATGTCACTAGGCTCTACGTTTGTTAACATAGCATACAATTGAGCAAAGCCCTTAGTATCACCACTGATACTATAGAAATAACCGTCTCCATCGTATACAGGTTCCCCATTTACGATGGCTTTAGGTTCTTCTTGTTTGATTAGAACGTCTAGATCTTTTGTGGTTTTATATAGACTTCTAATTAGTTCCTCAGAGTCTATCAGGAATTGATCTATATTCATACTAGAATCCTTTCGCATAAATCTTACCCATAGCAATGAATAAGATTTCTAAGTCTTCTTGAGTATAACGTTCACGTTCAGCACTATACCAGGATACTACATGGTCTACACGTTCACATGATGTACGTACGTATAAGTACCCGTTGTCTTCTTGCGCTGTAGCGTTAAATACACCATAAGGTGTATCGAATGAATAAGCATTAGCTTCATACAATTGAGTGAGTTTCATCTTATGTAAGATATCTAATGCCAATTGTTTAATATCTTCAGTTACAGGATATAACAATTGTCTTTCCATATTATTACCTCCTTAAGTCATTACTACTAAGTTAGTTTAGTTTATCTTTATCAGCTGGATCTGGGAACTCAGGTGTATTACTACCTTCCATAGCAGCTTCACGTAAAGCCATTAATACTTGTGCATAGTTAGATGCACTATCTTTTCTAGTAACTTCTTCTAAGAAGAACTTACCAAATAGTGCTTTTACTTCATCATCATCACATGTAGTGATAAGTTCATCAAGACGTTTAAATGCACTATCTTTATCATAGACTCTGTACTTAGAATCTTCCATATCCATATAAACAAAGATAGATAGAATAGATGACATGATAGCATAGTATAGCTTATGTTCATCTTTAGGGTTTAATGTGTCTAGCTCATGGTTCTCTTTCTCACCTAATAAAATTAGACGTTCATTACGGCTATCAAACATAGCCACAATACGTTTATGTGCAAAACGAATGTTTATTAGTAGCACATCAGTACCAATAGCTTCACCAAAAGAACAACCAGTAGACTCTTTACGTTCAAGATACTCTTCTAAGTCTTCTTTAAGCAAGAACTCTTTAATATCATAGTCATCTACATTAAGAAATCCTAATGCAAAGTCTACTTCTTCGCCTGTCTTAGCATTTACTGCCATAGCCGCACCGAAAGTACCATCATCATCTTCGAAATGGTATTTCATATTTTGGTAAGAATCTAAAGTGAATGCTTCTAGGTCTTTAATAATGTATGATGTAGTCAATAAACCATGAATACCAGCACATAGTATGGTTGCTACATGATAGAAACCATATCGTGTTGATGTCAATTCTTTAAAGACATCATTAACTGTAAATAAATCATCAATGTTTAAATCTAAATCTTTAAAAAGATCTTCTTCTGTAATGCGCTTCTTGTTTTCCATTTTTATTACCTCGTATTTCTTAATATAATAACGGTTCACCAGATAGACCATGCTTTAGCAATAGTTCTACGGTATCCGTAAGTGCTAAATTAATAGCATCTAAAATAAATTTCTCACGCTCTTTTATATCAGTCTTCAATGTATTCTCAAAGTCTAATAAATCACAAGAGAAGTACTCTGTTTCAGTATAATCTAATGATGTTAATGAACGTACAGTATATTGGACTTCCCCAACTGTCAATTGTTTAGAATGATAGGTGAGTGGTCCAAATGTAATACTAACGTTACGTTCTATATATTGAGATATGGTCTTTGCGGCATATATCTCAATAGCAGACTCTAATTTGACTCTATTTATGTAAAACATATCAAAGTCTTTCTTATGCTTAGATCGTCTAACTATACCACTATATTTAAGTGGTATGATGTATGTGCATTCAAGATATAGTATCAATGTAGCAGATACGAATGGTTGATTGTATAACTTATTTACACAATCCCATATCTTATCATGTAGATTGGATACTTCTTTGTCGTATTTCTTTCCACGGAATATTTTTTTATACCATGGTAATTTATCATACTCAGTTTTAATTAAGTCTAATGATGTAAGAGCTACGGTGAGGTCAAAATAATGCTTGTAGTTGTCTTCCATGATTCACCTTAATTAATTTTCATCTGGGGAAATTAACTTAGTACAGAATTCATTAATGAGAGTACGAATACCATGATTAGTGAAATCATCATCATCGTCATATTCATATTTGATTTCTGTATTTTCAGTTGTTTCATTTATGGATTCTCTAGAAATGATGTATTTGATACTGTCTGCATTAGCTGTATTATATTCAACTTTAGATGTAGTGATGGAACCAAACATACGTCTTCCTATGTAGTATCTAGTAATAGCTAGACGAGTTCCTTCTAATTTTATATCTATATTCATATTATTATACAGCTTAGTTCCGTTACCAATAACTTTACAAACTTCTGCTACGTTGTCTAATACATCTATCATCAATGCATCACTACAGAACTTGTAAATTTTGGAATCCATTCTCTTAAGTTTCCACCATAATAATGGTAACTTAAGGAAATTTGTGTTTTCTTCAAATCTATCTTCTAAATCAGCACGTTTAATCATCAAATCTAAAAGATATGTGTTGTTGTTTGCCATTATTTGTAAACTCCCTTCAATTCATCTACATTAAAAGCAACCTGTGTTAGTTTAAAGAATGTATCTTGAAGAAGATTATATAGATAGGTATTACCGCCATCAATAGCATCTAGTGTATAAGTAGCATACTTAGCAGGGTTATCTCTGTTTAACTGAATAATCATAAATCCAAATACTGGTTCATTACCAGCTTTAGACCATAAGTATTCATAAGCAGCTAACTGCATAAAGTATTTGTACCCTATATGACTAGATGTCTTGAAATCAACTAGGTATAATAACCCATCAATCCTCATGATACAATCAATAGTTCCTCTGAAGTATTTCCCTTCAAAGGATTGCTCTAATCCTAATATCTCTATAGTCTTACCAAACTTATTCACTTGCTCGTCATACCAAGATATGAAAGCATAGAATCCAGCTTGAGTATAGTCATCAGGATTAATAGTGTTTAAGTCTCTATCTCCGGATAAGAATCGCTCTATTTCAGAGTGGACTTTGGTTCCTATAACAGCATATCTCGATAGTTCTTTCTTATAGCTTATACCTTTAAAGCCTAAGCTATTAGCCCAGTACATTAGAGATTCTTCACTGATATAGGAAAGTATTTCTGTTACTCTTTTAGCCTCACTTTCTTCTGTGTATTTAGATACATGCGTTACATGGTCTAAAGACAAATCTACTAGCATTATTTAAACACCTCCATTTCTATAATATATAGTTGACAATATAGTTAAATTAAACTTTTACAATCATAACTTATTAGTAAATGCGGCGACTAATAAATCTTGTTTAGTTTAATGCGTTTAAAATTTCTCCTATAATAAATATATACTACCAATTCCTATATGCCTTTATGTCACACTGTGGCATAGGGGCATATAACCCTGACTCGATATAAATAGCCTAGGGAAACATATTAGTAAAATCTCTTATTTTTTCAACGGAGGAGCTACTATTCATGGCACAAGAAATTAAAACATTGAATACTACTTTCCTTTTCCAACAACACAAACAAGAATTCGAAAAAGAAATGGTCGAATTCATTAATGCTGGTAAAGTGATTGATATATCTTCTAAAGAGTTTGAAGATATTGCTTATGAAGTTCGTAAGCAACAAAAGTTATCTAGTAACTTAGTTGAGTTCCTAAACTTCAAAGGACTTAAATTAGTTATTGGTAAGAAACCTATGCCTAGAATGATGAAAGTATTCATGGCTAGAGATCTTAAAGGTGATCGTAATAAATATGCAATCTATATCGACGTATATGGTCTTATTGAGTTAGATGATAATGGTAAATACGTTTGTCACAATATTAGTGTATTGATTGCTAATCTTATCTATGCTGCTACTATCCATGCTTATCATTTAGATAAGATTACTGGTACTAGTACTATCGAAGATGCAGCACATGCATTTGCTAACTTATTCACTAATATCATCAACTACCTATTCAAGATCAATAATATCAATGGTCTACGTAACCGTTGTTTATTCTTATCTGCTCTATACTTCCTTAATACGGTGTATAAGAAATCTAGATTTAGTGTTAATGTAAACTTAGCTAAGAAGATTGCTAATATTACTGAACGTGAGAAAGAGCTTCTTGTAGCATATCTTGAAGTAGAGTCTTTTGCTAATATTGATTATTTCATGCATACATGTAATGATATTCTTAAGCTTAAAGAATTAGAATTACAATCATTCTTGGCTACATGGATTAAGTTATATACACCAGGAACTATGTTTGCATTAGAATACTTCCCAGCATTCAGTGCTATGCTTACAGATGCATACGTTGGTTGCTTCTTGAATAACCAATCCACTATTGAAAAAGTAGCTGGTAATGCAATGGTAGCATACTGTAATGATATTTTGAAAAAAGTAATCTAATCGGAGGATAATACATGCGACATAATCACAATGAGATTAATATTGTAGAGCATGTAGATTTACTCAGGAATTATACTGTAAAGAATATCGAATCTATTCAAGCTGGTATGATTCCTGAGTTATTAGATATCTCTTGGTCTGTATCTCAGTACTATCTCGAAGAAGGCCGTCATAGATATGTATTTGGTAAAGACAAATACGTACTTAAAGTCAACGGTCTACGATTTATTACAGATAGACCATCCAAAAAGAAACTAGTATATATCAAGAACTTTAAAGACGCTGTTGATGAAAGATTGGTTAATCCATCTTTAGTATTTGTCAATGGCTTATTTATCAAATGGTCTGATATTACACTAGTTAGAGATCAACGATATACATATCTCTATATAAATAATAAAGTGGGTATTGACCCTATTCATATTGATGACGTACAAATCATCAATATCCCATTCAATGTAAGTTACTCTGAAAAACGTAATATTCCTTACAAAGAAACAGTTATCTTCAGATTTGGTGATAATGGCTTAGCATTAGACTATGGTGCTATTGTAGTATCCACTAATACTGAACGTATTAATCTTATAACTAAACAATGGTCTAACTTAGCTGGTGCTACTATTGATAACTTAGATATCCTAGTAGATAAACGCCATAAATCTACTGATAAGAACTTCATCTGTTTCACTGAAAGCAAGTTAAACCCTACCATTAAACCTGATGTCAAGAATCTTAACTTGGTATCAATTAATGATGGTAATCCTATAGATAAAGACTTGGTTATGAAGTACTTCTATAGAGCAGTAGTTAATGATAACCAATCTAATATCGTTAGACCACCTAATGATGATATTATGAAATCTGCTTTAGTAGATAATACCATCAAAGGGTTAGACTTACATACAATGCAGAAAGACTTCGATTACGAATATCGTAATGATACTGAGTATAGTGATAACTTCTTACATGGTATTAGATATATCTCTAGATATAATGGTGCATTCTTTGATGAGCTATATGAAAAGCTATCTAATATCTATAGTGATTCTTATGCTGGTGAGCAATTCAAATCTTATATTGGTACTGACTTAATCTTTAGAATGCCACGTGGTCTACATGACCGTACAGAGACATTCGTTATGATTCATCGTAATGGTGAACTATGGGATTTATATAACCGCATCAAATATATTGGTAGTGAATTCCAATTACAATTAACTCAAGAAGAGTATGATGATATTCAAGAGTATGATACTTTTGAGATTGTAAGATTCTCTAGAGTCAATAATAACTTCCTCAAGGTTCAAGTACCTAATACTGATACTATTGAGAATACTACTATTCCATATGAGGACTTAATTGTATTTGCTAACTATACAGACAATCATATCTACTATGACTGTCTTGAGTTTACTAAAAATTCTTTATTCGATGCACCATTTACTATCGATAAAGAAGCTAAGACTATTAGCTTTACTGATGCTAACTGGTATGGTAAAGATATCTATATGGCATCTAAACGTCAATTCAGATATGCTTATTATCCACCAGTAAACTTTAAACGTTGTACGTTCTATCTAACTAAGGACTTTATAGCTTGTAAAGACCCAGATAGATATTTGGTGTTCCATAATGGACGTATGCTATCTAAAGACATGTATCGTTTCTTATTCGAAGAACCAGATAACTCTGTAGTTAGACCTGTAATCCATACACGTATTATGGCAGACCCTGGTGATAGAGTAGAAATCTTCTATATCCCAGATGCTTTGAACTATGTGGATATTGGTACTAATAATACAGCACAAGTTACTCATGTCAAAGCTACTATTGATAATCAACCTATCTTTAGTATCCCATTCCCTACAAAGAGCTTCTTGAATGATAAGAATAGTTTCTTTGTAATGCGTGGTAGTGTAATCTTAGAGCAATCTAGATATGATGTAATTGGTGATAAGATTATCATGAAAGACCCTAGTGACTATTTACCATTAGGTCGTGAATTGACGTTTGTATTTATCTTTAATAAATCATTAGATGTAGATACATTTGGTGGTGTTAAAGAAGAAGATATCTTAACTGTAGATGCTAGATTCACCTATGCTGAATCTGTAGACGATATCTATTACGATATCCCTTATCCATATGATGGTTATAATGGTTTCTTCTTCGTATCCTATAGAGGCTTGTATGTAAACCCATCTCGATATACTATTGAAGATGGTGGTCGTACTATTAGATTCCGTAATAATGACTTACATCTAGACCCTAATACTGCTATGGTATTCGTATTCGTATATCCTACAAATAAGTATACTCTAGATGCTAGTGCTGTACGTGTAACTGCTAATATTGAAAACCAAACTAAGTTTACTGTACCAGTACCTTACGGTGATTACTTTAAAGATGGTAATGAATTCTTCGTTATTCGTAATGGTATCTTCTTAGATACAGATGACTATATCGTAGACCCTGATACTAATACTATGACATTAACTTCACCGTATGGTTTAGACATTGGTCAAGAATTAGTATTCAACTTTATGGTTGGCAATAAGGTTAGTGTGAAAAACCATACTATCACTATTAGAGCAACTAAAGATGATCAACAAGTCTTCAAGTTACCTGAAGTATTCCATGACTATAATAAACGAGACAATAAGTTCTTCTTAGTTATTGGTGATACTCTTGTAGATAAACGTCGTTATGTGATCGATGGTGATGATTTACGATTCTTAGGTGATGATGATAAGATTCCTTATGGCCGTGAAATTGACTTTATCTTTGTATACTGTCAACCAATTGATGATGTAACTGGTTCTATTGGTGATATGGTAGATACTTCTAAGTATGGTATCTTTACTAGCAAGGCTACTACTATTACTACTGATGGTCAAAGAGATATTAAGATTCCATTCGAAGAGACTCTATTGTATGATCATAACTTCTTTGTTACTATTGGTAGTACATTCATAGACTCCTCTAACTATACTATCAATAATGCTACTGGTTATATTAAGTTTATTAATGATAATATCAAAACCATAGCAGGTAGAGAAGTCTTATTTACATTGATTGATTCCAAATATGCTGTAGTCGAAAAGGATATCGGTATTACTAAGTCTACTATGGAAAACCAAATGGACTTTGATATTGTATTACCATTCGATAACTACTTCGAGCAAGGGAATAAGTGCTTAGTATTTGTCGATAATGTATATCTAGATCCATCTAGATACACTATTGATGAGAAACGTAATAGATTATCCTTAGTTGATTTTGATGATGCTCTCCCTAAGGATAAGAATGTAATATTCATGTACTTATACGTAGCTAATAATACTAATAAGTCTTACTCTTCAGAAGAAGTTCAACACCCTAAGCTTACAGAATATGGATATATCTATCTAGATAAGAAGAAAATTAAACACAATATGAATTCTAAACTATTCTTCTTATATGTAAATGGTAAGAAAGTAGTTGCTGATACTATTGTAACTCCAGCTAATAATATTATTAGACTTACAGAAGATCCTCAAACAAGATTCAATGCAGTTATTATGGATTATACACCAAGAATAGCTGACTTAGAACCTTATAAGAATATCAGATCTGATTATGACACTATCATTAACTCTGTAGACCTAGAAGATGTAGATAAGATGTGGGATATCTATACTAAAGTTTCTGATATCGAAGGACATAAAGTTCCTAATATTAGTCAAGAAGCTATCGTTAACCATATTATACGTGAACACTACATTGCTAGTGGTGTAAACAAAGGATTACCATTCATCTATACATATGATACATCTACCTTGAAGAATAAACAAATCAATGAAGTTAAAGAAATTACTCATAGATTCGTTGCTCCAGGTAGCTATAGCTTTACAGTACCTGAGGGTATTACTAAGTTAAGCATTCAATCTATCTCTGGTTCTAGTAAAGTAGATGTATTCAGTAATAGAACTACAAATCCATTATCTAATGCTAAAGTCGGTGAAGCTTCTTACTTGATTCCTCAAGAAAAAGCTGATGACTTTAATAAGTTGATTAAATGTATCTTCTCTATTAGTCAACCTAGATCTAATAATGGTGTAGCTCAAAAGGGATGGGCTGTTGGTCTAAATCCTAAAGAGGGTACATACGGTATTTCTGCTGACCCTAATATCTTAGCTGGTAACTTAGTAATTCAAACTATTAAGACTATGCCTAAGATTAAGTACAAAGTTACAGCACCTAAGGGTGGTTTTGTATGTATTGGTTTCAATAAGAATGATGGTAAACGTCCTAAGTATATAGTTGACTATAAATCGTTTGCTAATGCTGGTTGGTTCCCTAAACGCCTTAATACTGATACTGGTATGTATGAAGAAATCCCTGCTGGTGAAGATAAGACTATCTCCTATGATAATGTATTTACATGGGACGAAGGTGAGTCTATCTTTGAAGTACCAGATGGTGTAACTAATATGACAGTTGCATTATGTAGTGGCTTTGAAGGTATCCCTGCATTAAATGATAGCGTTACTCATGTATCTAAGATGGCTGCTATCCAAATTGTAGGTTATGGTATTAATAAATTTAGTGTACCTGAATTACCTGATAGTGCTACTGTAGAACGTATTGATATCTATAGATACTATAATGCTTCTACTTCACGTTATGGTACTGCATCTAAGAATACTGTAAGTGCTGGTATTGAATTGGATAAGCAATCTGACTTTACTAGATTTGGTAAGAGTACTTATACTGAAGCACCGTATAATACATTTGACCAAGATACATTAGCTAACTACTCACCAACTAATATGAACAATGATGAATATGCTAAAGCATTCACACGTTTAACAAACGAAGGTGTAGTTATATCTGTATCTCGTGGTGTAGAAGGTGTATCTAACTACTTAGATATGCGTGTAGAACCTGGTGAAAGATTCATGGTAGTTGTAGGTAAAGGTGCAACGTCTAATGGTGCATTAAGTATCACTTATGATAACTTAGTACCAGCTAGAGAATCTAACTTGTATATTATGGATACATTTAATGCTAGTCGTGAAGTTATGACACATCCTGACTTAGACTATGCCACTAATGATGAATTAGTTTTAGATGATTTACGTAATAGACAGCTTACTCCTGTAAGTGAAGAAGATAAATTAAACTCCTTTAATAGTCCTACATTCATTGGTAGTAAGCCAGAAGCTTCTGCTGATGAATATACTAATATTGAAGAAGTACAAACTACATTTACTCATGATGGTTCCGAAGCTAAAGTTTATAAAGAAAACAATTGGTGGGAACTTAAATACTAAAAATACCGAGGTAGGGGCCTTTAAGCTCCTACCTCAATTTTTGGTGTACTTTAACATTTATATAATTTGACGACTTTTAAAAGGAGGTTACTATATGCCTAATACTACTAGATACAACAGTGGTAGAGCTCCGGTTATAGCCTTAGATTATGACTCTAGGTTTATAGCTCATAAGAAAGAGCTATTAGTTGATTATAAAAAAGGTAAGCTCTATGTAGTATCTGCTGAAGATAAATCAGTTATTATAGATATTACTGCTAATATCATTAACGAGTTTACAAACTCTGGTTCTATTGCTGATAACTTCATCGTTAATATTGAAGGTGTTGGTGAGATTAATCTTACTAAGGCCATTAATAGAATCTATAAGAATAATATTACACTAAAAGATAATGATGAAGCACATTATCTTTCTCCGACATTAAGATTTGATAACCGTTCTATTACAGTACAAAATACTGACGTTGGTATTTCTAATTTTATGGTTGCAGGTAACAATACTTACCCAGTTAAGTTTGATAATGTAATCAAATGGGTGCCACGTATTGATGAAGATGTAGTTAGACGTGTTACTAGATTAGAAACGTTGGCTCCACCTGATGCTGAAGAGTTTAAACGTCTTCGTAAACAAATTGCTGATATCCAAGTTACTGCTGATTTATATGCAGACTTACCAGCAATCAAAACTTTATCTGATTCTAACCGTAACCGTTTAGATGTGTTGGATACTAAGATTCTTAAAACTGCAGAGATTGATCCTATTAAAACAGATATCTCTGGACTTAAATCTGATACACAAGCTATGAATAATAGATTGACTACATTAGAGTCTAAAGAAGATACTGAACCTAAGTTTACTGCTTTAGATAGACGTATTACTGCTATTGAAGCACAGTCTGCTGCTTTTACTAAGATTACCGATCTTCAAGTTAAAGTACAAACTTTATTAGCTAAACCTGATTTAGAACCTAAGGTTACTGAGTTGACTAATAAAGTCAATACTATTAGTTCATCTTTTGAAACTTTAAAAAGTAATACAGAATCTAAACTATCAGCTATCGAAGGTAATACTAACCGTACTACATCTGAAGTATCTGCTATCTCTGGTAGATTGAATACATTAGAAGGCTTAAACATTGCTAAGTTTAAAGCTGACTATGATACACGTATTGCTACACTAGAAGCTGTACCTAATTTCACTTCTAATATCACTAACTTAGAATCTCAAAACTCTGTATTGACTAACTCAGTTAATATACTTAAAACACAAGTCAGTGGTTTAATGCTAGCAGAAGACTTGACTCCACGTGTATCTGCATTGGAACGTGAAAAAGTTACTGCTAAGAATGTAACTATGCCTGCAGAGAAAGTACATTTACCATCTGGTGACCCTGAAGCTAATAAGATTTATCCTTATACTATTCATAGCTTTGATAGCCAAGACTCTAATGTAGAGTTTAAGATTCAACGTAGTGGTACTCGTGATACTACATTATGGATTGACTTATTTATTGACTTTACAAACTCTAGTAATACTACAAGAAAGATTCTTAAGTTTACTAAACCGGACAATAATAATCTATATGTATATATCCCACCAACTAATAAGAAGATTCATATAAAGATGATGTCTTATGATTCTGGTATTAGCTGGTTCTATAACTATGAATATGAAATGGGTATTGCTGATCAAGGCACAGTTTAACTTCCAGGAGGTATATAAATGGGAGCTTTAAAATATACAGAAAGCCTACGGAATAACCTCCATGAGGTTACCCGTTCTGCTGGTACAGTTATTTACTGTACTGATACTAGAGAAGTCTTCTATGATGCTTCTGATGATATGCGTCTATTGACAGACTTCATTCTTATGCTTAATAATGATAATGAACGTACTCAGATTGTAAATAATAATACAGTTCTTGAAGCACGTATCTATTGTGTACGTGATGCTCGTACATTCTATGCGTATGATGCAAATGATGGTTGGCAACAACTCTTATCTGTAAAAGAAGCTAGTAAATATGTAGGTCCTATTACAGATATCACTAAAGCAACTATCATGAAAGATGGTAAACGTATTGCACCATTGACTACAGCTAATAATACTTACCTAGAATCTGGTGAGACTGTTGAAGCTAAGTTAAAACAAATGGGTGTAATTGCTACATCTTTCCGTACACACTTAGTTACTGAAACTAAGAAACGTTTCCCTATTCCAGTACCATTTGATAACTACTTTGATATGCCTAATGCATTTTTAGTTCATATTGGTACTAACTATATTTACCCTAACCGTTATAGCATTGATGGTAATGATATTGTATTTAATGAACCAGTTGAAATGAATCGTTCTATCAACTATACATTTATTTACAATACTAAAGCACCTGCTGTAGCTGGTATGATTAATAATATTGATGGGTCTCTTATTAACCGTGGTTCTATTCCAACTGATAGAATGGCTAATGTAAGTGATTCCCCATTCTTAAATAGCTCTAGTTCTGTGGCAACAAGTGCATCAGTTAAAACATTATTTGATTTACTAGTTGCATTATGTGATGAAAAGAATATCATCTCTCGTGCTATTGCTAAACCTATTGCTACAACTACTTCAGCATTATCTCTCGAAGTCCCTGAGGGTTACACTTTAGCTGATGGTAATATCATTGCTGTACGTTTCCGTGCTAATATGCCAGCTAATGGTGATCTCGTAGTTAATGATCGTACTATCCCAGTATACAAATCTGTAGCAAGTAAACTCGAAGCTGGTGACATCACTCAAAACGATGAATTGTTCTTACAATATGATGCGGTTCATAATCGTTTCTATATCACTAATGGTATGCCTTATCGTATGGATACTTACAATAAAGTATATACTGCACCAACTGATAATATTAGTATAATCTCTTTTAGTGATGCATCTTATCTACCTGGTGTAGACTATATGGAAGTATATCTCGAAGGGCTTAAACTAGTTAAAGATGTAAACTATCGTATTGATGAAAATGCTAAAGCTATTCATCTTATAGACTTTACAATGGAAACTGGTCAAGTATTAGAATTGGTATCTAGACGTATTGTACGTACTCGTGGTGCTAACTCTTATAACTTGAATGCTAATGACACTGCACCAGATGCTCCAGATGTAAACCCTGAGTTCTCTAGTAGAATCTTCAGTGCTGTTCATGATAACACTACAGATCTTAAGAAATTACGTTTAATCCCACCTGGGGATATGGATTCTCTTAATGATCTAAAGCATGGTGAATCTTTAAATATTAGATTTATTGATGGTGCTATTGGTGATTCTTATACTGAGTTTGGTCAAGCTGTATACAATATCTGTGATAAGAATGGTGAACAAATCGTAGACGCTATTACAGCTGGTGATATCATGCCATTCATCTTCGATAAGACTAATAAACAGTTTAAGCTACGGTTTACGGTTAATAGTCACCCACGTATTCATGATGGCAATGCTACAGTAAATCCTGGTGATGAAACTATTCATGATGGTAACTATATCGATATCCCAGATAGCCCATTTATTGAATATTCTGGTGGAGACAACTTAACCTATGAAAATAGTTTGTATCCTACAGTATTATACCGTGATTCATCTTATTCAAATAGAGTTTATAAAAATAACAGTGGTTTTTTGCTTAGAGGGTACGATAATATACAATTTAGTATATCACGAAATGGTATATATATTAGAAATGATTTCACTAAACAAATGAAGTTATTTAATAAAGGTGATAACGATTTTAAAATAACTACAGCGATTAATAGTGAGCTATCCAATAATAATGTGTATAATGCAGATACTACTATTAGTATAGCCGCAGTTGTAAATAATGCAATATTAATGGATAAAAACTTTAATATTATAACTTTACAAGATTTGAATGCTGGGTTTAATAATAGAGAGTTTTTAACATTAAAACCATATACACTAAGAAGTGGTTATACTAATAAAATTATGATCGTTGATGAAATAGAACACAAGTCTACTAATAAAGTATATGTCGATGGGCAGCCTATTATACAAAATGCTAGTAGATTGGATGGGTATATTACACAATATGCTAATGTAGGCGGCCTGTACTATTTGGGTAGTAATATTGGCGTTGGTTGTAATATTACATATTATGATAAAATACCAGCAGATGTTTTAAATAAAGAAACTGTATTTGTTAAATTTTCTCCATTAAATAAAGTAAAACCATCTAGTACTGCTTCTGATTATATATCTTTAACCGATATACTAACTAATATTAATACCTCTTATTTTAAAAGTGCTACCGGCATAAATAAAGATTATTTAAAACTAGTAGATTTATTTAATATGGATAATGCTATAGGTAAATTCTTAAGAAATGTAACTGGATTCTTCGTATATAAAAATCCAAATATAGACCAATATCTTATAGAATTTGCTTATGATGAAACTTATGCACAAATGATAAAATATTTGATTCAAGAAAAACTTATCACTTTACAGGCAGGCTAATATGGCAAGACATACAATAACTTTCAAAGAAGGGAATTGTAAGTTGCGTTTTGATGATTATATTAAAATTACTTTTAATACTGATAGCAGCGGTGGTGATACTGCTGCTATCAATAATCATGATTATCCTATGTATGTAGCATATAAGGACTCTGTATTAAGATACTTAGATGCTGGGGAAATTGTGGCTGGCCAAACCGTAGTAGGACAGTTTAAAGGTAATAAAATCATACTATACGCATCTGACTTTCCGTCATCAGGTGATGGTCCTGTGGATCCATCAGTAAAACGAAGTATGTGGTTATATAGAAATACTATGATAGACTATCCATCTATCTATCAGTATATCTATCTTAAACCATATATGTCTCAAGATGCTAATCTTGTAAATCCTAATAGTACATATACTATCTCTTTTGGTAATGATTCTTTAAATAATATTGATGAAAGTGCTAGAAAGAAGATAGCTGCTATTGTATTTGATGATGTACGTAATAATGGTATTAGACGTATAGTTCCATTAGTGGATACTGATCGTAAATACTTAACTATTAATGACGTTATCGAAGCAATGACTTATGCTAATGGTACTAATAATATATCCGTAGAGTATACTGAATACGTTAAACATGATAATTTCATGGTAGCTGCATTTGTAGCTAGTAACGCTCATGCTAAAGAACCAAATTCTAATACTAAGCTAGTATTTAACTATGCTAAGAACTTAGCTGGCACTGAAAGCATGACTTATGGTAGTGCTATAACACAAGATATCACTACAACAGTTACTCATGACTATATGGGTCATGGTACAGCTAATGCTGATGAAGATAATACAATCTATACATTATCTGGATTCTGTGATCGTAAGATGCCAACTAGTATTCATATAGTCAAAGCATCTTCTGCAGATAAAGATAATGGGTATAATGATATGGCTCACAGTAATGGGTCTAAGATTCATGTACTAGGTTTATATAAATCTACTAATGGTGAAATCATTAACCCTAAGAATAATACAAAGACAGATATCAATATAGCTCGTGTAGTCAAGTCTTATAAGATTGCTAAGTTTGATGACATCAATCTAGCTAGTGATGAAGACTCTGCTATTGGTATAAATGAGAATTACTGGTTATTACCAGACTTAGACTCTCTTATCAATATCTATAACCACTTGGTTAATAATACTGAGCTTATTGAACCAACTGAATCAGAATTACACAGTACAGCTACTTACAAGTATAAGTCTTCTAATGATGTAGATATTAATGCTTTAGACGGTATTACTATCTATTGTGCTAATACACCAGATGATTCTGTAATCAATATCATTCGAGATATTAATAATAGTACAACTGGACATCTTAAAATTAATCTTATTGATGGTGGACGTAGTCTAACTAAGTCTAGATATGCTACAGAGTTATTCAATCAGATTTCTATATTTAAGTCTAATACTGCTACAGATAAGATTACAGTATTCCCTTGGGATAATACTTGGACTGATCATATGCTTGAAAAGAAATTATTAGTCAAGGGTAATACATTAGATGTATTACGTACTAAGTTATCTGGACAAGTTAACTATGATAAAGTTTTAAACGAATCTAATACAACTACAGTGGAAACTGTATTGATTGGGTTAGATGATTTTAGTAACTTTGAAGCCAAGTATAAAGAACTTAAGAAAGTGTATACTGTAAATGCTACACATAAACTAGAGTTCTTTGATAGTCGTTATAATATTCTTAACGATGATATTACACCAAGCAATAAAACCATAGAAGATGTTACACCATCAGCCGAGCATACATATACTATGGATTGGAAAGCAGGCAATGTATTTGTTAATGGATTCCAATGTTTACGTAAACTAAGTAATGTAAACGATAATGATATAGTAACAATCACATTTATAGATAGAGATAATATTGCAAATATAATGAAAGTTAGCGAACGACCTGCTATGTTTATGCCATCTACTGCCAATGCAAATAATACTTGGACACATCCTATAGTTGATTCTAACTTTAGCTATGTATCATATAGATCATTAGTTGGTAAAACTCTTAAACTAAGATTTAGACAGGTTATGAAAACTGCTACAGTTGATTTTGGTTATTATATGATACTAGATGATATGTCTACAGTATTCTCTCATAGAAATGGATTTGCTCTATATGATACAATCAACTATTTCAATACAGATAATTACACTATGACAACTAATAGATCTGGAGAGATAGTATTCTATAGAGATGATTATAACTATAATGATACTTGGCCTAATATGCTAAAACCTCCAGCAATAGATGAGCCATTAATGGCTACTACTAATATTGATAATGCTAATATAAATGCTATAATCCCAGAAAACGTATGTAGAGTGCTATTGCCTACGACAGATAGAGATAAGCATCTATATACAACATTAGCATTCCCTCAAGGACCTAATAGATATCCATTACATTGTCTAAGAAATGGTAAGCTATATAATACTGGTGCTAGTAATGCTATTTCATTCAGATTATGTAATGTATCAGATTATGCAGACTTTGCTAAATATACAGTAGAGCAATATGCTATACTAGCTCTATCTGGTAGCTCGTTTGAATATAACGTATACCCTGCTATTAGAAACTTGATAAATTATTACACTAAGAAAAAACAAGGTGTATCTTATGATACCAAATTAACTGGTACATTTTCAGTTAATTAGAAAGGATAAACTATGGGAAAATTTGTAATAGTATTTAAGAAAAAGTACCCTAAGTTTAAACTTGGAGACCATATCAATCTTATATTCAAACAAGGGGTTGATGGTGGAGATACTATTAAAATAAATGGTAAGACTGTACCTCTTCTAACTAAGTTTAGAAATGGTGCTGTACTACCTGTAGACTATAATCAGTTTACTGTCGGCAACAAATACGTTGGTGAATGGACTTCTAAAGGGTTAGAAATCTATGCTGGTGAATTTGTTAAAGAAGAAGCTGTAGATGTCACAAAGAAAACGTTAACCATAGTTGAACGGGGTACCAATAACTGGTACCCTTGTTTATTCACTCAATTTGAGATAAAGAAACAGCAACGGTTAACAAAGAATACACAAGCTAATATATTGGCTAATAATGCACAGTATACTTTCCGTATAGCTAAAATAGATATAGATGGTCGTTTATTGAACGTAAATACTTTTGCTATGGTTAAGTATAATGATAGAGTCATTCCGTTATTAGATACAGATAAAAACTACATTACAGTAGAGGCTTTATTTGCAATATCCAATAAGAATACTACAGGTACTGATGTAAACTATGCTACAATTAGTGGTACGTATAAGGTTTACTTTAGCCGTGGAAATAAATATCTTGATGGTATTGAGATTAGTGTGCCATCTGGTACAACGTCTCATGCTAGATATAAAGACTATCCGACGTTTGATAATGGTTTAGAAGACCAATATAAGTACTATGTGACCAAATCTGTATTCGTTAAGAATAGACTATATGCTATACCAGCATCATATGTCAATACCCCAGATATGCATGGGAATTTCAATCTATCTAATGGTAAATTGAAATTTATTGATAAATTTGGTAAGAACTGGACAGATAGCAAGAATGCTACATATAGTAGAATTAGTAAGCTATTAGTCTTTAATGATGATACAAATAAGCTAAATGTCAATAAGGACTTTGAGTTATGTGTACCAAATAAACCTAATGATGGTTTATTTAGAACTGTATCAGGTGATTTGACATTAACTTGTCTACCTAGCTTATATGATTTTACTACAAGTATCAATGTAAATAGTGAGTCTATTATAGACCCATTAAAATACATCAATGATATCCCATATGGGGTAATATACCGTTCACATATGGACGATATAGACTTGGCCTATGTACGTAAAACAAAATCCAATAGTTCTAAAGCAGATAGATACACTGAATGGTTATTACCACACTTTATGTCTATCTATAAGATTATGGATAATATTGTAAATGGTGCACCATATAAGTTTAAACCAGTAATGACTTATAACGGAAAGAATATAACTCAGCAAGAGCTAGACTTTTCTAATTATAAGACTATCAATGTACTGGCTCGTAATAAAACACCTGAAGAGTGTGCTGTTATAGTTAATAGGCTAGCAGCTGATATAAAGAAATACAAATACCGTTCTATCATTAGACTTATTAATGATAATAAAGTCCCATATGAGACAATCAAAACAGCTTTAGATGATGCTGATGAATACGTTATCTATAATAGAGAATCTATAACCAAAGAAGAGTCTCTATTAATCAAATATCTACCAGCTTCTATAGCTAATGAATCTTCTGTGGTTCTAGATAGACTTAGATCTAATACTAGTGATATTCTATTCCCTAATATCAAAAATCTAAATGACTTTGGTTTAGTTCAAGACTGTTTAGATATTAGACCTAATCATTATTTCTTATATGACTTACCAGAATCTAAGATTATAGATGGTGATACATTATACACAGTAAGATTCAATGGCCCTACCATAGAGGGTGTAAAATACTATTTAGCTAATGATATTGCTGATAATGTACAAGATTGGACAGAAATTACTAGTTCTACAAAACTAAATGGTTTAGTTGGTAAGACTGTAATTGCTGTTTTCAATAATAGTGGTAATAACTATACTACATTTGATGCTACAATCAAAGTCAAAGATACTACATATACGGTTACAAAAAATAATGAAACTATTACTCCTGATGGTGTAATTATGTATCGTATTATCCCACAAAGTGGTGTAGTAATTAATACTAACGTAAATGTAGCAAGTACTGGTGGCACTGAATGGAAGATATTTGTACCTGGTGATGAACTAAAGAAATTTAGTAAACCATATCTATTAGTAAGAAGCGAATCTGTGGTAACTGGTGCATCTAATGAGCCAGTTAAGATTAGTATTACTGGTGATGGTAATATATCTGTACCAGCATTAAGTACAGTTAAACTTATTCTTGAGATAGGAAACTATTCTGTACATGGTAATATCATAGTCGGCGATAATGGTGAAACTGAAGCTATCAATACTGATAGTGGTAATACTACATGGGAATCAGAGTTATATCCTATGACAAAACCATTCGAACGTATTACACCACAAAGTATATTCTATGACTACGTTCTTAAAAACGATGAGATGAAAGTTGCTAAAGATACTACATTTAATAATGAATCAAATCTCTTTGATATGTATAACGTTACCAAGGTTGGTGGTACTTTAGATGTATTGTCCGAAGATACAGACTATAAATTGTATTTTACTGATCAAATACTATCTAATAGACCAGACACTGGCATGTCTATCGTTGCTATCAAATACAAGGGTAGAATTATACCAGTAGTCAACTCTAATAGAGAGTATCTAAAGACTATTAACGTTAAAGAGTTTATAGCTAATACTGGTAATACTGATGGTAAGTTACCTGTAACTTATAAAGTATATCATAGTGATCCTAATATAACTATAGATGCTTTTGAAGTAGATACAACTATTAGTGATTATAATCGTACACGTATATCTAGAGATAATGTATTCCTAGCTGGATGTAATCGTAATGAATATAGACCTAGATATAGATATCTAAAGGGTAATGTAATCATAGCTGGTAAGCGAATACCTAATGCTAACCCTACGAGAGATAATAATGAGTTCTTCTATAAAGCTAATACTGAAAACGTAACAGATATAGATGCTAATAATAAGATAGTAAACTTAAAATCAAGATACTTCTCTGATTTCACTACACCATTATTAGATGCATCTCATTGTGAAATGGTAGTTGGTAAAACTGACCATAATCGTATAGCGTTAAACTTATTCCAAGATTCTCCAATTATTAAATGCGTTGTAACTGAATCTGCTAGTAACTGTAATGCAATACCATATGACTTATATGGCATTGGTCAATATAACTTGTTTAATGCTATCAATAATACATATGGTCGTATATACATGTATCGTAGACAGGCATTGACTGATAATATGCTATGGGGATATATCTTACTTATAGATGATTATGTGAATGCTGTAAAATATACAAACTTAGTAGATTCTCATGTTAGTACCAATACAGATGGTCGTGTAGAAGTTGCTAAAATGGTACTCACCGAAGGCAATACATTTAACGTTAAAGTCAGAGATGTGCCATATGCAACAAGACTAATTCAATCATATAGTACTGGATATCTTGCTTGGGGTAAAGGTAGACATATAACTCAATCTGAGGTTTTATCACGTATAGATACTATTAAATATACAGGACCATTTATTAGCTATTCTAACCCACAAGCTGGCCGTATAGGCGAATATCTTAATAGTATTCAGGGTACTAAATATCATGACTATATAGCTATAGGATATATTAGTGCTGGTCAGTTAGCATCCGTACCTACAAGTATAAGCTCTGATGTATCTATCAGATTTAATGCACCAGCATTTAAGTATATACTAAGACAATCTGATGCGCCTGCAGGTAAATCTTATATGGAACACTTCAAAGATACTATAGCTAAGCTACGTGATATCAATATAGATAATAGAAGCATGGCTGTTTATATCGTAGATAGTGACTATTTGTGTAATGTATTAAATGTAAGTCCACAAGAATTAGTGAATATAACTAAATCTGTTTGGACTAACTATATGGCTACAGGGTCTAAGGACGTTGGATTATTCTTATTAGATTATACAGATCTAGATGATAGTGGTATCGCTCAGACAAACAGTCGTGACACTGTAGAAAGTATGTATAGAGAGTGTCTAGGAGTACGAACTGGCATAAATAATGGTACATATCCTCAGGATATATACTTCACTGAAGTTGCCGGTGGTTTAGCATTATGGACAACTGCACCAGCCGGTACTATGAATGACTTATTTAGGAATGAAGATAATATCACATTCATTTGTGGTCGTGAATTAAATGCCGCATCAGCAGCTAATATATATAATATACCTGATTCTTCAATAAATAAAACTATAACTGACCCTATAACGACAGATTGTATATTTAAAGTTACAGGTAACCCTGTTGGGTTCTATAAGATTCCAACAACCAATAATTCCAGACCTGGCAGTGACTATAGATATCGTATATGCTATATAGAATATACTGGTGCTAATAATGAGAAATTCTGGATTCCATTAATAGATAAAACTACATATGACTATATCTCTGGGTGGTTATTATCTACAATGAATTACCAAACGCTATATATAGAAATACGTAAATTTATACCTGATGATCCAGCTATTAGACATCCTATCTATGGTGCATTATTAATAAATACAATTACAGATATTCAAAGACTTAACTATAATATCACATTCTCATCTGATGGTAGTTACACCAAAGGATTTATTAGCCCTAATAACTCTACATCTATAAACTATATCATTGGTAGTAATACAGTTCCTGATACAAATAATAATATTACAAGTAATGCAGTATTACCAGATGTATTATTTAAACAGTCCGGAGATACTGATGCTAGTTATATAGCGGAACCTAAGAATGGTCCTGGTAAATTTATGTATCATACTGGTGATTATGTATTCAATGCCAATATCTCAAACTGTTTATTAGCTGAAGAATCTTTAGCATTAAATAGTTCTAGTAATTATGTAGCATTAGGTAATAACGCTAATGAGTATAATCGTATACGTGTAGCTAGAAACTATGGTGTAAACCAAATCAATACGTTTGAACCAGTAATGGACAATCTATCTATGCGTTATACTGATGATAAGGATTATAAGAATATCCAGGAGATTGGTGTTGGTACATTCTTACATACATACTTCCATTATAATAACCCATTATTGTTTAATGGTAATGGTGATGAATGTATGTCAGGTATTGGTAGAAATACATATATGGCAGTTCCTGAAATGTTTAAGCCTAACTTAGACTATACTAATGAACCAGGATCTGATGATTGGAAATCTAAGTTTAGTACTAAGCTTTATAAGAAGGGTGTAGTTTATGACTTCTTTATGCATAGTTCTGATATTATGTATGCTAGATTCTACAGAGATGGTATCCGTAATGGGTTAACTAAATTCTTAAATCCTAACGATGCAGCACATTCTCTTCGTGAGGGCCAATATACATATCCAGATTGTAATCAAGTTACACTTATACCACACTTTAAGGGTATTCTTCACTTCTATAATCAATTCTTAGATGATAGTGTTACTGTTCCAACTAGTATTAGTATTGGACAATCTCCTATGAATCTATTTGTAAATAGAAAGTCTGATACTAACCATAAACAATATGTAATCTATCTAGATAATATTGATGACTTGAATAACAATGTCAACTATATTACTAGCTTCATTACAAGATACTATAGTAAACTAGCTGAAAATGAATCTGTAGCATTCATAGTCAATAACTATGCTGAAGCTAATAATGATTCTAGGGTACAATACAATCGTAATGGTACTAACGTTGATGTCAAACGTGCATCTTTAAGAAATATTAATACATATATAGCACGTATCAATAAAGTCCTAGCACAAGAGTTCCAAAAGAACCCTGGTTATAACTTAAAGATTGCAGTATACTTTACTAATAGTAGATATCAGGTTATGGGTCCTTGGTCTAATGAGTACTTATACTCTTCAGCTAATATAGTTCAAGCTCAAAACCCTACAGGTATAGAAGTAGAACGTGTAGCTAATATAGTAAAAGCAGCTACTGGCAATACTGGTACACGTAATATCTTTAAAGGGTTTAATGTTACATTAGACTTCTTACGTAAAGCTGAATTTATGCAAGCTAAGAATCCTAAAGCTTATGTAGGTTTCGTTGACCCTGTTATCTTCGAAACTGTATAAAAAATAAAACAGGTATAACAATGGAGTAATACGGTGGCATACTATGTACACCACCGTATTCTCTGTTATCACCTATAAATGATTTTCAGTTATAGGTAGTTTGAATCCTTGCGATACAAGGAATCTAAAGGCCATAATAGCCTCATGATGACTAACATTGTTTATGTCAGCATATCTGTCGGCTACTAGGTCCATTGCAGTACGTATCTGCCAATCTAAATTGGTAGATCTTTCTGCAAGACGATTAGCGTAGTTACCTACGCATCCTCGACCAGCCATAGGAGTCACCTCCTTTCGGCATGTAGACTACTGGTCTACAAGTGTATGGTTATATTTAGATACAGCTACTGACGATAGCTGTATCTACCATACACAATTATAGTATACAATCACAAATATTAACTTTAACAAAAAAAAATAATACCCAGTATAGTCATTGACTATACTGGGATTTCTTATTATTAATTATTTTACCTAGAATGGCGTATAATATGTATTAAATACTCTAGAGATCAAATGACCTTTAGTTCTAAGGTATAATGTAACTATAGATGCATGTATCGTTATAGCTGCATATAAACTCTTTATATTATAAATACCCATCTTAGTTAGTTTATATCTTTTGTTTAAGTAAGCAAAAGATTCACCTAGAAGTAAATCATCTCCTAGCTTATCATAGACAAGGTATAGCTTATAATAGTCTTTAATAGAGTCATACAGCTTAACTATTGTAGCTGTTTGGAATGATGGTACATGACCCATGTCTTTACATAATTCACATAGTTTATGTCTTAGGTCTTGTCCACTAGATATCTCACCATTCTCATATGCTTTAGCTAATTCATATAAGATTTTAATAGACTTAGTTACGTCAAATATATTAGAGTACTTACTATAATCTGGATAGATGTACAATCTATATGGGGATTTACGTCTACCACGAACAGGTCTTAATAATGATTTAGGAACGCCATATTCTTCTCTTATATTAGTTAACCAATCAGCATACTCTTTCTTTATATTTGGTCTTAGTAATAATAGAAATGGATTACCAGATGACCGTCTTAAAGAGATAGCCTTTCTTGTAAATAGCATAGTGGTTAATTCTTGTATACCACAAGTTTTCATATCCTGTTCTCTTTCTAAGAACGTTGGTTTATCAGATACTGTATTAACCATATTCATATATCTAGTCCAATAGCTATATAGCTTAATTTTTTGGTTAGTTGTCATACCAGATAGATGAATGGCATATGCTTCTTTTGGAGCCCTTGTATCTAAGTATTTTATTTTCAATTCCCGATATCTAATGACATCACTTTTAGTTAATTTGTTTGATTCTTGCATTTTTAATCTCCTATTCTAACACAATTTAATATAAATAATAACCATATATATCCGTATAACGAGTTTTTACAAACTTTATGTACGGATGTACTTATAGTTATAATATACAATTAAAAAAATACCCTGGATGAGCGATTTGCCCATCCAGGTATACTCTTTATTTTCTATTATCATGTATAGGATAGTTCTCAGATTCTGGATCTTTATTATAGACTACACGGTAGTCTGAATCTTGTTCCATAGCTAGTAATTGAGAATTCATATACGCTTTATCAGTATAAACAACTATCTCTGAATACTCAAAGTCTACAGGTTTGATTGTATTAATAACCATATCAGTCCAGTTGACATCTATATCAACTATCTTATTATTATTGACAATCTTAAAGTCAATAAACACAGATGGGCTAATGAACTTAGACTTACAGTACTTTATTAATTTATTTATATATGGGTCACCATCAAAGATATCGCTAATACTAATCTCTAGCACTTTATCTTTCTTATCTTCATAGTCTAACGTGAAGAATTGTTCCCAACCACGTTCATTCAATGTTGGTACATTAGCAAAGTTAGCTACATACGACTTAATATTACCAGCGTTATCAGTAAACTCAATAAGATTAGTGTGCTTAGCCGTAAAGTAGCAATATACTTTAGGTGCTGGCATTCTAATCTCTGTAGTAAACTCAATAAAGTAATTAGAACTTACTTGTCCTTGACGTTCACCATCATCTATATTGATATCTGGTGTAGCTATATGAGTATACATAGCTTTAGCTCTAATAAAGAACTCATTTCTACCATTAATAGCCCTTAGCTTATAGATGAATGGGACTTCGGACTTACTATTTAAGTATACTAGGAATTTGAATGGGTCTTTGATTTCTTTCTTTTCTAGATCTACATCAAATCCTACATCTTGAGCTAGTGCTAGTAGCATTTCTTGTGGTACATGGATATCCATATCAAGATACTTACCAGATGTGGCACCAACTTTAAGAGCCATCTTAAGATATTTCATAATATCTATTTGCTTAGCTTTAGTATTGACTTTAATACGCACTTGGAAGTTCATAAGCATTTGCTCAAATGCTATAGCAATATACTTATCACGTTCTCTATCTTTAAAGAATGTATCTCTATAGTTAAACGTTCTAGCATAGTATGTCAAGTCATAGTTATTAGCATCTATACCATCACGGTTAAAGTCTGTATCTAACTGAGGAATAATAGCAATAGCAGGTTTACCACGTTTAATCATATCATTGATATTGAGTTTAGCCCAATCATCAAAGAGATGTTTACCCTCAATGTAAACTGTCTTAAAGAATGATGCACTAAATTGTGATAAGATATAGTTCTTAAAGAACTCTACACACACTGAGTATGCATGTACATGAGATGGAACACAGAGATTACGATATATCTTCTTCTCCATACGTTCTACTATATCAATTGGTTTAAACTTATCAGGGTCTGCATATATTTTAGCTAATACATCTCTATTAACCACTTCAAAGTCTTTACCAGGTACTACTTTTAACTGTACATCATCAGTAGTCAATGGTGTATCTTTATCAGATCTAGGTAGCTGTTCTCTATCTTTCTTTATTTCAGATATAGTATGAATACCAGGATCATCATCACGTTTTATATCAAGCTCAATCAGAGGTATATTACCATCATTATCTGGGCCTACTGGAGTGACTATACGGTACTCATAAAAAGGTTTCTTAGCCATAATACCTCCTTAATGACAAAAAATTATATAAATGTTTGGGGTAGCCCTTAAGACTACCCCAATACATATTATTTATTAGAAGCCACCGTATGTAGTACCGCCCATAATAATTTCCTCCTATTTATCAATGATCACACAATGGAAGTTTCCAATGCGTTGATCGAATTTGTCATTTAAGTCCGAATAATCAGATACAAGATAGTATGTGTTATAACCTTGCATTGGATCATTCGGTTCTATTAAAGCTACACGACATGGAATATCAATATCGTGTAACTCAGATTTTACTACTACTGCTTCACCTAACTGTAATACATCAGATCTAGCAGCGAAGTAGTTATTCCCAGAATACATTATCTACCCTCCATTAGAGCTTTGATATCTTCAATCTCATCTTTAGTGTAAGTATCGAAACCTAGATTACAGAAACTATTCAAGTTTACAATAGTATCCTTGAAGTAGTTCATGAATGAATTGAATCTACCGTTGTTCTTAGAAATCATCATAGTATTTCTAGGATTCAATGACTCTTCACATCTAGCTACGAATTCCTTATTGATGAGATAAGTGATATTCAAACAATCACCATCAAAGTCCGCATTCATACCAGGTAATACCTGTAATGGAACTCTCATAGTGAATGAATCTACCAATACATCAATACAATACATCTGTAACACAGAACCATAGTTGATGGTTGGGTTACGATTGATGATGAATGGGATTCCTCTAGGGTAAGACTTAATGATACCCTTAATGATATCTAGTATAACTGGGTCTACATAAGTTTGGGCTTTCCACCACTTCTTATGTGCATCACTATAAGTGATATTATAAGACCTAGCTAGGATATTGATGATAGTTTGTTCCAATAGAACTAGTAATGAGTTATATGGAAGCTTAATCTCATCAATACGTAATGTAGCATCTGGAATGATTACATTACGACCTGTAAAGTTATATCTACCTGCTAATGCAGATTGAATGGCACCTTTCTTATGTGCTAATTCTTCGATGACAGAATCATACAAAGAATCATTAGATCCAGCATATAGATATTGAATATTCAAGAGAGCCTCATCTTTAAATTGATCTCTTGCTTGAATTACTGTACGGTTACCATTTACTAATGCTGCATATTTAGCAATGTTATTGTAAATAGCATTAGCTCCTTTAAAGGAGAACTTATCCCCTTGGAGATTAACCATACGTAAGAATAGAGAGTACACTGGAATAGAATGCGTAAGTAATCTGTCTCTGTACTTTAATAGTAACTCATAGTTAGCTATCTTGTCTTTCTTGGACTTGTTCTTACGAGCAAAGTATTCCATGATTTCGTCTATTCTTTTACAGAATTCTATCATACCAATACCATGATACTCACCAGATTCTTTTCTGACTTTCTCATTGACTTTAGATACTTCGAATCCATTTTCATCTAGCTCTACATCTAGAGTCAAGATGTCTTTAAGAACTGCTGGAGTGATTAGTTTCTCTAGGTTCTTAAATAAGTTTGGGTGGATGATTACATGCTCTTGTAATACAACCCAACCAGTAATATTAAGGTCATCGTCTACATATTTGACCTTAGTATTACAATATGGACAGATTTCGTTGTTATATAGTCTACCAGTATAATGACCACATTCACAACGATATCTATCCTTATAAGCATCTTTATCATCAGATATAGATGCTCCATATTTACTAGAGAAGATGGAAGAATCTGACTTTAAATCTTTCTTTACCGTCTGTGGTTCAGAAATGATAAAGTCTCTACCTTTAGATATGCCTTCAATACGAAGTTTATCTAAATCTAGAATCTCCATAGTTGTCTTCCATGATTCATTTGGTGAATGATGAAGACGTATGTTCAAATTCAATTTACGTTCTTCCATATTAACTCCTCCTAATTGAAACGTGCAAGATAAACCTCTGCACAGATCTTTTTAATTGCCTCTTTGATATCATCCATAGGGATAACTCTATCAGATAAATCCTTATAGATTTCCTCAAGCATAATACCTACATCACCTTTAGTGATGTCATACTTAGAGCATACATCATCAAGACACGACCCAAATATGATTAAGTCCATAAACACATCATTGTGCGTTGGCATATAGTGCTGTGGTATAGATTCTTGCTCTGTTGGTATAATTGATAGAACGATATCACTAGGTTCTTGTTCTTGTACTTCAGTGTTATCTGGGGTGTCAAAATCTACACCAGAGATTTCGGTGGTAACTTCTTCACTACCACTTTCGATAATGATATCTACTAATTCCTCAGCAGTGATTTTATATTTCTTAGCGATGTCTGCTAATATCATACCATTAGCATGATCTTTCAAAATACTTTCTTTCATTATATTGCTCCTTTGTTTGGCTTAACTAATGCTTTGATTGGGACCATTCTGTCTAACCAATCAATAAATTTCTCTTTAGATTCTAACCCATAGCTCTCTAAATCATATTTATAAAAGATATGCTTCCAATCACTATCACCGTTCAAATCATCCACAATATCTCTGTAACGTGAGATTAGACTACGATATCTCTTATAGAATGTAATTAGAGTCTTATACCTGATTTCAGACATAGCATCTTTAATACCATTAGAATCCAAGAATTCACTATACAACATGTCTTCTTTTCTATCGATAACTAGCATCATTAGTTTACCTGTAAGATAGATAGATGCTTCGATATTTAAGTTATCATGCTGAAAGAATTCATTTCTAATATTAGAGAATCTGGTGAATAGTATATGTGTAGCGGATGCCTTTTTAAATGCATATTCATTATCATATTCAATATTAGAAAGTATTTTGGTATTCTTACCAAAACTATAAGCTCGTTCTATAGCCTTAAGCTGAGTATCCTTATAGTTGAAGTATGTCTTAATTCCAGGTTTAGTTAATCCGTTAATGTGAAACGTCTCATAATACTCATATAGTTTCTCAGTTAACTTAGGATTATAGAACCTAAAGAATACATTAGCCAGATAGCTGGAGTGTCTCATAGCACCAGCCTTTCTTAAGTTAAAATATCGTTTCATATCTAACTTCGTAAACTTCTCTAGAGTGATACCTAGGTTTTCTAAATAGCTTTCGAAGTTGCGATATTTAACCTGTAACTGTGTACTATTAGGACACAGTTGATTTAGACTCCATTTAGATTTGTTATCTCTGGCCATGAAGTCAAACCCGCCTAATGATTCAGCAATATAAGCAAAGTCTGCTATTTGCTTATAGCTATAATTACTTGGAATTATAATCGGTTTTTCCATATTCACCCATCCCTTCCAAGAAAGTTAATGCCCCCATCTCGTAGAATACAAAGAATACAAAACTATGCTTCTTTACCATATCATAGATATCTTCTTTTGTAATACCGTACCTACGAGCTACCCGCTCAATTTCACGACCTTCGGCAATCTCTTTACCAATCTTAGGCATGATTAGGAACATAGCTTTATTGTCAATATAATCACTAGCGAACTTAGTAAGAATATCATTCTTATTATCTAGAGTGTATTCTTGTCTGTAGTCTTTATTGACAATATCAATGATAGCCTTTTCCGGATTAGGCTCATCATTGTCTATAAGTTCCATGAACTTATATGATGCCGCTATAGATGCTTTGGCGGACTTAATATTCCGTCTTGCTAATATCATAGTGCCGCCTACTACGATATTGTGCCATCTTCTATCACCTCCTTTTTTATAGTATGGTGTACCATCTTTATGGCTCTTCTTTTTATTTTTACTGCCATGGGTGATGATAGTACCCTTGATTGTTTTACCACCAACTATTGACTTCTTAATATCACATAGTTGGGGTTCTTCTGTATGACGTACATAACTTGGAATATCTTTACGTACTTGATCATACCATAATGAAATAGAGTCTGTATTTAAACGCTCTTTCTCATATAGTTTGGAGACAGTTTGCACTGCCTTTTCTTTATTTAGTTTTGCTTCGATTAGGAACCGTAAGTCCCTCTTGACATCGTCTATAATTTTCACGATAGTCCTCCTAAATTAAATAACACTGTAGAATTCTAAAATACTATTTGGTTTTCTTTCATATATCACCTCCAAAACCTTAGCCAGTATCATAGAAATTTGCAAAAGAAAAAAGATATAGTGTTCAAGGACCCCTAGAAGTTAAAGATCAAGATACTATTGTATCTATCACTCTAACTCCTAGAGGTCCTTGAAACTAAATTAGTCTCTTAAGATGCCTACGGCATATCCTGCCCAGCATAATAAATCAAGCACGATCATATTTTTCATCTCCTTTCAATATAAATATAACCAATACTATTACCATTATAGTATACAACTATAATAGTAGAGTTTTACGATTCTTCAATTTTGTCTAATTTATAGAATGCGTAAAGCTCAGATAAGGAATTGATAGCTACCATTACTGCTTGTAGTATAATAGCAGTATTGATATCTAATCCATTCCCAATGATAAATCCTATACCGCCACCCAATAAGGATCCGAATAAGCAGCAAGACTTATTCAAACTATTGAATGATGTAAGGTCATCACCATGGATAGCATTATTAATACTATCCAATAGCATTACTCCCCAAATAGTAGCAAGAGTACCATTGGAGATTGCTATACCGATGAACCGTATAGTAGGATCATCAATAGAGCATAATACGATAATAGCATATATTACCGCATCAAGTAGCCCAACTATAGGAGCATACTTTTTAAATAGCTTCCTAAATGAGTTCTTGCTTAGGAAGCTATTTATTGTACCAGCAAAGCCTGCATCTAGTAAGTTTGCCATACTTAATGTACTGGCACTTACTAGACTCATGAAGTATATTTGTATTGTGGGGCTGGTAAACCCAAATACAATATTTTGTAGAGTTGCGACTATAATTATAATCGCTTTGATCTTAGTCAGCATTTAAAACCTCCTTTGGAAAATATAGCTAACCATTGATTACAATTATAATATACAACTCAAATTCTTAAGTTTGCAAAAAAAAGAAAATAGTCTACAAGGGTCAATGACCCTTGTAGAACTTCTTTTCTTATACTAAATTATTTTACGATAGTGCCATAGTTGTCACGAGCACTGTCTTTATTAACACGTACACGTTCAACTTTATTTACACTACCGTCTTTACCAGCTTCACGATCCACACGGAAACGCATATTAGCATAGATGCTGTCTAATTCAGGTTTGAATTCTTTAATAGCACGACCCAATTCTGGATTCATATAACCAGCAGAAATTGCACGGTCTAATGCTACAGCAAATTCATAGCGAGTTAGAGTGCGGTCACCAGAGAAGTTATTATCTGGATAACCAACTACAATACCTTTGTATGCAAGGTCTTGTACCATCATGTATGCCCAATGATTTTCAGGTACATCTGGGAATACTACATCAGTAATAGCTTCATTACGCCCCATAGCATGATCAACTAATGCATCAATCTTAGCATTTTGAGCTGCTACAATAGCACGAAGCTCTTGAATTTCTTTAGCCATAGCAACTTGTTTATTAGCATTCATCTTAGCAGATTTGCCAAATTTCATAGATACACCAGCGCCAATCATAGCATCTTTACCAATAGTGGAAGATACACTAATCATAGTGTTTTCATTTGGTTGGTATGCTACACCTAATGCACCAGCGTTTTGACCTTTGTAATGACCATAACCAGCTGCGAAGCTCCATTTATCATCAGCATTGAAGTCTTGGTAATGCAAGTTAGCCATAGCGGCTGCACGAGCACCTACTTTACTGATTTCACGTTGGTTATTAGCAATAGCTGCATCATAACGGTTGCTAATACGTTGTGCTGCGTCATTCAATTGGCTACCGTTAATTGCATCAGTAGAACCTGCTTCTACACGACCAGGGGCTACGTTAGTAATAGTTTTATTACCAGCATCAATACCATCTTTAGTTACAGATGGGCCATTGTTAATAGTTAAGCCATCATTGTTCACTGTAGTACCACCATCGAAGTTAACAGATTTCATACCATTCAAGTTATCATTCACAGAGTATTTGACTACACCATTAGCATCTGTAGTAGCTGTAGTGTTTTTACCATTAGTGAAGTCTAAGCCATTAGAAAGCATAACTTGTTTAGCATCTTTACCATTAGCTTTGTAGGTCAATGGGGTTTTAGTTGCTGCTTTTTCACCGTTGTATTTGAATGTAGTAAGATCTGCTACATTAGCAGGAGCATCCCAACGAGTAACATTGATAACGTCATCTCCTGCAAAACGGTTAGAAGCTTTGGCAATAGCATCCACAGTAGAACGGGATACATATACACCGTATTGTGCATTTGCATCACCAGTGGATTTGCCATTTGTTACACGAACTGCCGCAATATTGTCGACTTGATTGTCGGCAACCACGGATTCAACTGCTTTATTGGCTTCGATAGCTTTATTCATTTGGTCAACGTTAACTGCATCAGTACCAGCTGTACCAGCTTTAACGTTGTGAATTTGGTTATTGCCAGCATCAATATTAGTTGTAGTGAAACTTACTGTACCATTAGCATCAGAAGCTGTCATACCATTAATATTATAGGATGCTGCATCTAAAGTGTTACGGTCTTCGATATTCATACCATTAGCACCATATTTAGTGTCTTTGTCACCATCAAATACGATAGTACCATCAGTATTGATTACTGTGTGTTTGTCATCTGTATTCTTACCAAATGCTGCAGAGTTCATATCTACTAAATCTTTATTAACGTTTACTTTGAATTCTTTTCTTCCGTAAGCGTTATCAGTAGCTACTACTGTAGTATTGGATCCGTTAGCCATAGTATTGTACTTTTGTGCTTCAAGAGCAACATCGTACAATTGACTGCCGTTAATAGCATCTGTAGATGTGGAAGATACACGACCAGCTGCTACATTTTGCAACTGACGTGTATAGCTAGTTACACCGCCAGCACCAGCACGGCCATTAGTACCAAAGCTTACAACAGAATCTGGTGTGGAACCTGCATAAGTAGAATTGCTGAAGCGAATATCAGAAGTATTGTCTTTGATATTAGTAGTACCAACAGCCGATTCTGTAACAGAATTTGTACCGATTGCTACGCCATTTTGAACGTCAGCAATAGTGTTATTACCTAATGCCAAGCCATCAATAGCTGTAGCTTGACCATGAGTACCTACAACGATAGAACCTTGGCCACTAGTGACAGAATTAGAACCAAAGATCAATTGCTCTTGATCAGCAGTAGTCATTTTATTATTATAGCCAACTACTATAGCTTGTTCACCTTTAATAGTGCCATTATTAGCACCAATAGCTACAGAATTTTCACCTGTAACATTGTTTGTTCTACCAATAGCAATAGAGGATGGACCAGATACTGTAGCACCATTACCAATAGCCAAAGTGTTATAACCAATAGTTCTAGCTTGAGAACCAATGGCAATGGTATACTCAGTTAGAGCTTCTGCAGAAGAGCCGAACGCAAATGTATCACGACCTACAGCTTTAGCTTTATCACCGCCAACGAAACTATTTTCGCCGTCGGATAAGTTACCTTGGCCAAAGGCCATAGAGTTAGCTTGTTTTACAACATTTCCATCACCAAAAGCTAATGAACTTGTGGCACTTGTTTCAGTAGTATTATTACTACCAAATACTGTTCCATAATCTCCATTAGATACATTATTGTATCCAGTATTAGATCCTGCTGCAAATACAGAACTGGATGCTAAAGTACCTAAAATTGCTGCTGTTAATAAGATTTCCTTTTTCATTTGAATGTCTCCTTTTAACTATATGCTAAAAAAGTATGGCATAGTACCGTCAATACTATGCCATATACATGGTAGAATTATTTATTTGCAAGAGCTTCTTTAATTTCAGCAAGTTGCTCTTGTAAATCTTTGATTTGTTGTGCCATTTCAATACGGCTAGTTTTCAATGTAGGGTCTTGTTTACCTACTTTGAAAGATGCACCAATATTGTACATTGGACTATCTGTTAAAGTTACACCTGCATGGATAAGAGTGCTTTCATTTGGTTGATACGCAACACCAATAGCTCCAGCAGTGGAACCTTTATAACCACCTAAAGATGCAGCAAAGCTCCATTTATCATTAGGGTTATAGTCTACATAATGTAACCCAGATAAAGCTGCTGCTCTAGCACCAACTTTGGATACTTGAGTATCTGTATAGTTATTTGCACGATTTAATACATCAGACATACCAGTATCGATTTTGCTGTCTAATTGTTTAAGTTGTGCAACGTTAACTGCATCAGTATCATTAGTACCTGCGGATACAGATGTGATTTGACGTGTTACGTTATTATCTACATCACCAACAGATACAGCAGAAGCTGTAGAAGTCCATACTGGACTATTGTTTGTGGATTGTGTCTTAGTTACTACATCATATCCAGCTACACCAGAATTTACTGTAGCTTTAGATTGTGCACCAAGAGCTACACCACCAGCATAAGATACTTCGGTATTATGACCAATAGCTACAGCATCATTTACTACTGTGCTTGTAGCATTATCACTAGAGCCAATAATAACTGTATGTGTTGCATTAGCTACATTGTGGTTATTACCAACAATAATTGCATTAGATACATTAGATGCATTATTGTTTACACCAACTACAAAATTGTCAGTGCTTTCATTTCCAGATGTACCAGTAACTGTGTTGTTTACACCAATCATGGATGTACGTAATGTGTAATCGGCTTTATTACCACCACCAATTACCATAGTAGCACCACCACCATTAGACTTAGAGATACCATCTCTTAGTTTACCAGCAAAATCTTTAGCAGAGTTACCTGTATTTTTTGGAATGCCAGTCAATTCTGCAATAGAATTTGTGACTTCATTACCAGCACCAAATACGATAGTGCCATTAGTATTAGCAGTTCTATTTGCTAGACCATTAATAGTATTAGCTACGCCAACACCAGTTCTATCAGCAAACCAACCAGAACCAACACCTTGTGCTGTTTTAGATTCAATACTATTCATAGCACCTGTAATAGTAGCACCTAAGTTTTGAGATGGTGTAGAGAATCTACCACCAGTATAGGAACTAGAGATAATATTATAAGCACCAGTAGATGTAGTTAAAGCACCATTACTGAAGCTATTTGCACCAATATTAGTTGCATACACATTTAGTGCTTGGCTTCTAGTGCCTGTTTCATCTTTATCAGTATTAATAGTAACATCACCAATTTCACCATGGTAGTTATGAGAACCAACCATAGTAGAACCAGTACGAGCATATGTATTGTTACCAATAGCTACTGCCCCAATAACTTTAGATGGGTCGGCTGGGACACGTGCAGATGAAAATTCGCTCCCACTATATGTAGTTTGACCAAAACCAAATGCTGCTTCAACACCACCAGCCATAAGTTCAGTATGGGCTTTATGACCAATAGCCACAGAACCATTTTGTCCTGTGTAATTTTCGGCTTTAGAAGATACACCAATGGATACATCATGTGTACCATTAGCACTGCTTCCTGTACCATAAGCGATACCACTACCACTACCAGTAGCGTTATCAATTGCCATTACATTTAGGCTCAAAGAGCCAATAACCATTGCTGTCAAAATAATTTTCTTGTTCATAATAAACCTCTTTCTTTACAAAATAGAATTCTTAAATTAAAATATTTTGAGCGTATTATAGGATTTTATATCCCTCCTTGGATTTAATTAGCTAAACTGTAAATTTGCATAATATACTAAGGAATGTGCTTAGCTAATACACATTCCTAGCTATATTATACAACCAAAATTTTTATTAACTAATCATTTTTCAAAGACTTCAGCTATTTCAGACCATCTAATAACTAACGCACCGCTAGTATTATCTATAGCTACATTCTGTAACTTAAATTCTTTATTTTCTGGGTCTTTAGGAATACGTATAGCATCATTAAAGATATCTAGCATATCTTTATCTACATCTTTTAAATGCTTACGTATTTGACTAACCTTTACTGGTAATTCATTATCAGTAAGCTCACCTGCATCCATAGTATTTAGCTCTTCAATAGCATATTCTTTGCTAGGATAAACATATGGTTCATACCCAACTACACTACAAAGCTTCTCAGTTACACCTATTTTAATACGATTATAACGTAGCTCTTTAGTTATAATCAAATATTTTGTGTTCATAAGTACCCTCCTACTGGTCTTTGTTTAAATCCATTGTAAGGCAAGGAATGATACGCCAATGTACTACACGATGTCCTTCGGCTACTGCTTTACCATTACCATTTCTGTCTAACTTACTTTGTAAGTCAAACCCTAAGAATCTTTCATGACTATCATTACATGGTATATCTACCGTAGTCAAAAACTCAGGTTTAGCATTAGACTCAATAAAGTCTACTGCTTCTTTCATAGTTAATCCATCGGCAACCACGTTATCAACACTGCCAGGGATTAATTCAAATTCTTTTGTGTCTGGGTTATACTCATATACTTCTTTAGCGATAGCATATTCCATAATAAAACCTCCTTAATAAAATAATATATACTTTGATAGATGATGTATCTGTCTATAGTTATAGTATATAACTCAAATCTTTAATACTAAGAAAAAAATAAAATGTAGTATACTGGGAAAGCCCCAGTATACTACATCATTCTTAATATCATGTAATAATGATATTAAGAATGTAATTTTTTAAGAGCTTCATATCTTTCGATATAGAACTCTTGTGGCTTACAGCACTCTTCTTTAGATTTATAAGGGTGCCACTCATTGTAATATTGGTCTACAATGATATACTTGCCTTCAGTGATACTTTCAGTATTGATAGGGTGATGAATTGTCTCATTTAAACAATCCATACAATACTTAGCATCTTCATAAGTATTAAATAGAACTTTGAATCTCGTACCATCTTTTTTATCAGTTCTATCCTCACTTAAGTGTAGAACCATATATTTTGGTACATTATCTAATTCAGGAACTGGATCAGATGGTCCAATAAAATGTACACATCTTTCACCACCAATAGGGTTGAATATACCCTTTTCTTGAATTAGGTCGAAGTGGTCTTGGTCTGATACTCTGTAGACATGTATGTCTACTCTACCAGATTTACCTTCGGATACTAGGTCTAGTCGTACTTTGACGCTATCACCATCAACACCTTTCAACCACATATAATGACCTTCCCAGTCTTCTGCTGGCATAATATTTTCCTGCCATAACATAAGTCGGTCTCGTCTTATGTTTTTGGAATAATATTCTTTTGCCTCTTCCATGGTAAGTTCTTTGCCATCTGGAGTTGTAGCGCCAGCCTCACCATAATAATGGAAAGTTCTCAAGCCGAACATTTCACTTTGACGTTCCCATTGTGCTACTGAAAAGAATACAGTTTCGAAATCTAACATTGTTATATCCTCCTTTTCTTAAACTAATATAAATATAACCAATGTATTACCATTATATTATACAATCAAAAAAAAATAGTTTTACGAAAATCCCAGTATAGTCATTGACTATACTGGGTGTATCTTATTCTTCTTTAGTATCTTCTGGATCTAATCCAATTTGATATTCTTCGTCTTCTTCTAGTTCAAAGAGGTACCATTGGTAAATTTTATCTTTACCACGGAATACAAAATTACCTGGCACTTCAGCATCATCATTAACCAAGATGTCTTCTAACTCATCCATTTCTTTAGTACGGATTTTATCTTCTTCAGTTTCAGGTTCATCTTTGAGTTCTGTTTGCTCATAGATCTCTTTATATTCCTCTTCAATAACTTTCTTAGCTGTATCGAAATCATAAATCTTATTATCAATTTCTGTTTCAGCATCATCAGTTGTGATTACTTGTTCTTTGTAATCATATTCGAATGTGTTTTTTACGATTATATATTTGGTTACAGTAGTAGTTCTCATGGTAGTTCCTCCTAATTAATATCTGCAGATGTCTTATTGGATTTAGCAATATACCAATGGTGTAGTCTATTACCTTGAATATAGAATTCGTGGTGTGGTAATGTGCCATAATCACCAGCGTATTCTTCTTCTAACTTTTCTTTACGTTCAGTTAAAACCTTAGTAACTTCAGGCTCTACATCAATATAGTTAGCTGAATAGTTTTCAATAGATGCTCTAGATGCTGTACCTAATAAACGTTCAGCTTCTTCTAGAGATAAATGGAATCCAATGAACTCCATAGTTACATATCCATCAATACCTTGGGTAGATGGGTCATAAGCAAATACTTCTTTTACTACATTGTATAACTCTGACATAATATTCCTCCTAGAAAGCTATAAATATATGAACCACACGATCTGTGCCGATATATGTCGTACTATGTGGTTTATCTAAAGACTCAATACGGTCTAAAAGTTCATCAATCTTATCATTAAGATCGGAATCTGGATTAGGGTATTCTTCATCCCCATAAAAGTGTATCAATTTATCTTTTTCATATTGAATAGCATAATCAATATCATCAAGATCATCTATCACATAGTTTTGTCTAAATGGGTTCTGATCCAATAAACCATCTTCATGATTAAATAAATAAGTGTCAGTTATGACTCTATAACGTTGCATGTTATAACCTCCTTTTGGGCTTAATAATTATATAGCGACATCATTATCACTATCATCATTATAGTATATAACCATAGTTATCATTGGACAAAAGAAACCCCAGTATAGTCAATGACTATACTGGGTATATTCTTATTCAAAAATAACAGAGATATTTGCTTTTGGTGTAGTGTATACAGCATTTAAGAAAGTCTTAATAGCTTCAATAGATTCAGTTGTTTCTGGTATTGAAGTTTTGGCTCTAAGAAGTCTAACTACAATAGTGGTTGGTAGTTTATATGTATTTTCTGCTGGTTTATTGCTACTCATAAAGTTATCATAATATACAGCACCAGCTATAGATGTTTTGAGTGTATCTATAGATGCTATATTTTGAGTTGGTGGTTGCCTAAATATTAACTTGCCAACCCCATTAGTGCCAAAAGTACTTAATGAAAATCTTCTAAAAAGATTTCCATCCATATTAAGTATAGGCATCTCTAGCTCTTTAAATGTAGCAACAGTCGCCATATTATTAATATTTAGATTATATCCTAATCTTGATTGTAATCTATAAAATGTTTCATCGGCTAATGCCATATATATTTCATATAAGCTAAAGAATGGAACACTTCTGACATACGCCATCATACTATACATGCTTATACTATAATAAGATTTAATCAATTCCAATAATTTTACTTTCTTTACTAAGAATCCCCATAAATCAAATGATATATCACGACCAGTAAATGAAGTAAACATAGAACTCAAATTTAACTCGACTGATGGTGCACGAGTTGCTGTATATGTACTATCAACAAAACTATCCATAGGTATAGTATCTAAATCGGTATTATAAAATAAATAGTTAAAATTATAAGCACTAGATAAATCTATATTCTTTGGGTATTTGCCTCTAAATTCATTAAATGCAGATGAAAAGTCTTTAATTGTAGAAGTTTTTAATGTAATACTGCTCAAATCTGCACTAGATCCTCTGGCAAACTGTGACATAGTTGTCGGTGCTAATGTAGCAGTTCCTAAATAATTTTTTGTAGAATAACTAAATATACCATTGAACTTGCGCTCGGCTATACCTGAGTTGTCTATAACCTGTATATTAGGTATTTTACTTAAACTAGTACCAACTATAGGAGATAGATTATATGGTTCATCTTTAATATTAGTCAAATCTATATATATATTATCTATAGATTTATCCAATAGAGGAATTATACCAATAATAGACTTAGCTGTATAGTCTTTAGGTACTACATATTTAAGATAAGCTTTAGATTGGTCATATGTAACCCATGGTTTGAATATCTTGACTTTTTTGCTTTTTAACGCATTGTCGCCAGGATAATTTATATATAAACGTTCATTTATATTAATATTCTTAGCAGTAGATGGGTTTATATATAAACCTAATGATACATACCATCTATAATCTACTTCTTTAGCTACTGTGAATATTAGTGCGCCATTTACATCTAAAGATTTACTATAGTTAAATTTGACTTTAGGGATATATCCACCATCTATATTACCGAATCTAAATGCATAATCTATCTTATCAGCATTTTTAAATAAAAATGTATGCTCTTTTTCAGCATAATAATTTCTAACAGGTATAACGCTTTGGTATACATTGCCAGAATAACTGATATAGCTAGGAATATTAGATATTAGATCTTCGGCTATATTCATTTTAACGCCATCATAAGCACCTATGTTTTGATGGTATAATGTTTGATCATTATATGGTCCAAGATCATAACCAAACATATTAAGCGTATATTTGGCACCTCTAGGTAAGCCATATACGTTTTGACTTCTGCCAGATAAATATAAATTTATATTTGTATCATTAGCCATACCATCAGACACTTTAAGTCTATTAATAAGACCTACTTTTGAATTATTATTTGAGAATATATCTTGTGACGACATATCTATATCGCCAGAGAAATTTGTCTCATAAATAAACTGTCTATTATAACCATCACGAATCCAAGGATCAAGCATAATTGATTGATTATACTTCTCTGGACTTAAAGAATTAAAATTGCTTCTGATATATTCTTCAATATCAGCAATCTCTTCGAAATCCCCTTCGACTTCTAAGATACAAATACCATCAGCATCACGGTCATGGAAATACTTATTTAGTTTAAATCCCATATCTTCAGTATATAACTTACCATGAGTACCGACTTCAATAACTATATTCTCATCAGGTTTTACATCCCAGGTACCAGTCTTTTCTTGCCCTTCACGTGGAGCTATAGTTAGATTGCCACTTAATGGATTAAATAACTTAGTAAATTCTTCTGCTCTGTAGATGTCTATATCTTCTACATCATAGCAGTATGCATCGTCAAAGTATTTATCCCACCCTAATACAAGAGAACCACCATATTTAACCGATAATGGTCTAACCACACCATCTAAACATTGGATATCAAATATAACCTCTCTAGCACCTAGACGTGTTTCTGATAATTTAGGTGATGTATGATGTCCTGTGGCAAAATCATATGCACCATCAACTAAGTCCATATTAGATAGCATAGAAGAATTGATCATATTATCTATTGTACCAGCTTCTTTAAGCTCCATCATATAGTCATAATTAAACATGGTATCATTTAAGAACTGTTTACGCATATAGTAAGTTACATTATCGTATCTTGTCTTAAACTCAGTAGACTTAGAATTGAATTCACTATATGCAGAATCGTATACTGACTTCATTAATGAATTATTATCTAATGATGGAGGTGTAGAACCATCATTATACATAGATATGCCAGCAGAATATAATTTGTCAAATGGTATATAGCTATTATAAATATATGCTTTGTTTACAAACCAGTCCACCATAAGAGAGTTATCTTCATCATGATATATATCTTTATCTACAAGATTAACCTTATACTTAGCCATAGTGTCATTAATAAACTTGGATATATCTTTAATTTTTACCATTGGAGACTTAGGATATACATTATATAGAGCTTTAAACCCTTTATTGTATACTACAAAGTTTGCATCATCTTTAGTTGCAGTAAGTCTTACATATTTACCTTCATTTGTAAATGGACCACTCTCTTCTCCCATACTGGGCGGTATTGCTAACCCTACAGTTATATCATAGAGCAAACTATCATAGTTCTTACTATCATCTATATCAGGGTTTATCATAGTTGGTGCTATCACAACTTTCTTTCTAGTTACGACAGGCGTGGTATCAACTTTAGTATCATTATTATATGGCTCAGTATCTGCTTGATATACAGAAAATCCTTTAGATTTATTGTCTGTAGTTTGGTCAAACCAGCTACTAGTATTGGGGGTCCAGTTACTATATGTACCTACACTGGTATATACAGAACGTGTTTCATCTTGAGATGTAAATGATTCCCCACCCTCGCCCTCTTCAGGCTCAACTTCGATTTCTACATACATAGAAGATGCTTGACCAGCAATCTCTCTACCCATATATGGTATAGTTGGATACATCGGGTCATTATTCTTACTAACCATCATAATGCTTTTATTATTAGTAATACCATCTTTTTCGATAGTGTCTAATATAGGAGCATTGGTAGACAATATACCACTACCACCACCACATATAGTGTAGTGTACTTTCTTAGCCCAGAATGGTACTTTAAATCTATGGCTACCAGCTTTAAAGATATATACTTTCCTGATTTTAGTTTTCTTCTTTTCAGCTTCGGTTAAAGCAGCATATACTTTACCTTGGATTTTAAATCTCTTCATTGTAGCTAGTCTAGATTTGGTATCACCAATAGCAGCATACGCTTTAGTACCATCTGGCAACTTAAACCCTTTACATATATCTCCAGCTTCTTCTTTTGTGGTATATAGAGAGATCTCTTCTCTTCTACCACCAGCACTTATTACATATTTTATATCAGTTAATTTAGCCATAATAGTCTCCTATTATAAGTGATCAAGATTATCTTCAGGCGCTACTGGTCTTTGATATTCGATCCATTCTTCGGTACCATCTGGATGAATAAGATGATTATCATTGTCGTATACTGCAACTTTAGAGTAGTATTTACGTGCTAAATTATCAGTAGTAATAAACGAGTTAGGTGATAGTCCACCAACTGTATCAGCGTTACCACCATTAGCTCTGGCTGTAATAGTATTTTCACCACCAATAGTTAATGTTTGACCATTAATCGCTGTTGCTGGGTATACTTGTGTACTTTGTAAATCAATATTAGTATTGGTATCATACGTTCTACCATTAATAGTAACAGATTGTCCTAATATTTTACTTACATCAGCCAATGTAGGGAATGTTGTACCAACAACTGCAGACTCAGGTTGCTGTGATGGTAATGTTACAGCATTCATGTAAGATGGGATATTACTATTATATTTAATATATGCTATACAATCACCACATACAGCCAAATTAGTTGATAGATTTGTCAAATCTATAACCATCTCATTATAACTTTTTAGAACTGTTGGTGCTGGTACACCAGAGCCATTATAATAACCAAAAACATCAAGTCCAACTGTGCCTATATATAATTCTACCATATTAGTTAGATCATATATTACAAAATTACCAGTACCACCTCTAACATTTTCTAATTTTAGGTATGATGGTTTTCTATTAAATAATTTATTTACCTTATAGACACGGTTATCTAAACTAAAATTATCTGAGATGAATGGTATAATATCAATATTAGTTAAGCCACGTTTCATTGCCATATTATAATTATTATAATCTACAGACATGTCTCTAGGTAATAACGTAAAGTCACTAGCCTCTATAGGATGACTGCTTTTAATAGTTACAGAAACTAATTCATCATTTAGACCTACACCACGAAAAACAAAACCACCTGATGTTGTCATAAATATAGTTTGCTGTGCATCATAATACCCAAAATACCTATCTATATCAAATTTTTTAATATTAATTTTGGCGCTTGATAGGTGGGCATTAGTCGTACCATAAAGAGTAAACTTTGTATTATTATCTTCGACTTCAATAATCACATCGTCACTAGCAATAAACTTTCTAGCTAGTTTCACTTGCACGAATTTATTATCATATGACGATGATACATATCTAGGACATTTGAAGAGTTTAGTTATAGCATACTGTACAGTATTAAGACTTTCACCTAAAGCAGTTAAATCACTCTTTAGTGCATATTGGTCTGCTGTCTTACCTGCTAATTGTGCAGCATTTGTTGCATTAGCTACAGGTGTAGCATTTACTATATCTTTTACTGATTTGTCTAAACCAGTTATAGCTTCTACGGAATGAGTATGGTCTAATGGTGCAACTGCCTTACCATTAGCATATATAGTACCCGAGGCATTAATATTACCAGTTACACTGGTATCATGTAGTTTTGCCATTATATTACCTCCAATGAAAGAATTTGTTCAAATTATAAGAGTGTTAAAAATCCATGGGTTGGTCACCCATGGATTATAACGTCTCTTTATTACAAAAATCTTTTCTTAAGTAGTCTAAAGATAACAGAAATTATCTTGGGAACTATTCTTAAAAACTTAGGATTTACAATGATAGTTTTAGTCGTACTAAGGATCTTACCTTTAACTACTGCACGTCTAAGCTGTCTATCTAACTTTGTCATATAAGTCCCTCCGAAATAAAAATATACTATTCTTTGAATGGAAGGGATTCACATAATCCACACTTGTGGTACTCAAGTTCATTATATACATTAAAGTTTCTTTGTATACGAGACATATCGAATGTATAGTCTGAGAATAGCTCTCTATACAAGTCTAATTCTAAGTGTCTAATCTTGCATTGTTGCCCTAGCTTATACTGCATATTGTTGTAGTATAGGTGACTAATAGCTGGACATTCAAAACAATGTAAACACTCACAACCATCCTGTATGCTACACATGGGAAGATTATTATACTCGCTACAAAACTTCTCTAATTTATATTTATCTAAACCTGAGTAAATGTCCCCTATAGATAATGTTTGGTCATCGTAATAGGAATCATCAGAGAAGTATCCACAAGGGTATATATTACCATGTATATCTATATGCAAGAAATGACCAAGATGTCTACAGCTAACACATCTTAACTTTGTAGCATCAGATAAGTCTGTATGTACATAAGCCATAGAATCTAGATTAGCTACAATAGATTCAGGAAAGTCTTTACTATCATTATATATATGATATAGCTGTGGTCTTAATCTCTCTATGAACTTTGGATCTTTGTATTCATCACAATCACTAAGTAAATAATATTCCCATTTAGTACAACCATTATCTATAGCGAATCTATATGCTTGATATAGTTCATCTACAGTATCTGGTGTCAAGGCAGTTCTAACTAAGACTTTATCTCTATAGTCAGACTTACCTAGCTTACGAATGATATCTTTAAAATACTCATCATCATACGAATTATTTTTTACTTTACGTGATTTAGATGCACTATAAACCCCATCCCAGGATATCTTACAACCCCATGGATTTAGTATACCATCATTCCAGAGTTCTGTCAACCCATCTATATTGGTTCCGTTAGAAATCGTCGTAAATTCTACATTTACGTTCTTATAACGTTCTAGTTTCTTAAGCTTTCTATAGGCACTTCTAATCTTATCACAATGAAGACTAGATTCTCCACCAGTGACTTTAAATTCTAAAGTATCACCTAATGGCATTTTTCTTAGGAACTTAACTAATTGATCAAAATCAGTAAACCCATCATATCTAGTCTTAGTATCATATTTTTGAAAACAGTATACACAGTCTAGATTACAATATTCAGATATCTTAAATGTAACCGCATCTATACGATCATACATTACTTATCACCCTTAGGGTTTGGTACAACTTCTTCAGCTGGTTCATCATCTAAGAAAGAACTTAAGAAATCATCTAATGGTTTAAGAATTCTATCTTCGGATGGTAATTCTAATCCAGCTTGTTCATAAACGAAATACTTATATGCTTTAAGTGCTTCAGCAGAATTATAGAACCATAGATTGGTTCTTAACGCATAGTTATAGAATATCTCCGAAGTAAGTCTATCAGAAATCAATAGGTCACTAGAATCCCAATCATATATAGAGATAAATTGCTTATCTTCTTCAGAGAGATTATGTAATGTAAGAGTTGGGTCATATGCACCAAGCATTCGACATACAAATCTTAGTATTCCATAAAAATATGGAATATTGTTTTGGTTATATACATATAAGCCACGGAATAGTAATTGTGGTTCTTTAAGATTACCATCAATTAAGTCTACCATCTTATTGAATAGCTCTTTACATTTAGCAAAGTCTCGTACTGAGAAATTAATCTCAAATAGTTTATACCATAATGCTAATCTAGTAATACCATAGTTACCGTATTGGACTTCGAATAGTGATTCTGGTAACTGTACATCATCTAGCATCTCTTTAACTAACATATCATTCTCAAGTTCTTCTAGAACTAATGTAATACATTGTACAAAAGTATTGATATAGATAACGTTTAATGCATCTGCTGATAGATTACCATATCCAAAACGTAATGTATCTAGATATTTCTTAATCTTAAAGATACATTGTGAATCTTTAGGTAATGTCTTAGCATATACTAGTGTAGCATATTGGATATATGTATAATGAATGATAGCAGAGTATTTCTCTGCATCAGACTTAGCAATATTTTCATATAAGTTACAATACATACCAAGATAGTTAAAGTAATCGTCTTTATACTTAGACATATCAGCTATCTTAGATAATACAAATAGCTTAGTTTCAAAGTCAATCTTAGTATCATTATAATAGATATTGAGATAATCAGCTCTAGTTTTTCTAGGAGAGATAGCAATATCTAGTTCAGTCATATATTCTGGACAATACTTTTTAACTAGGCTCTGTAAAGTCCCAGTAAAGTATTCCCATTTTATTTTATTCTTAATAAAGACGTTATCATATAGACAGAATTCCTTGAACGTAATTAGCTTACGGAATTCATTCTCTCTATACATTAAGATATTTTCATATTCTTGGTCTTCTTTAATAGCGTTATATATACGCTCAGGTAAAAAGTCAATCATTCGTGAGTAACCTCCTGATGGTATCGTTCTAAATGATCTTTATAGCTTCTAACGTAAGCTAATAGTTTTTCATAGTCATCATCATCTAAAGAGTCTATCCATTCTCTAATGGTATTGTATATGATTTCGGACATTTGGCATGTAGCATCTAAGTGGTTTTCTCTCCACTTATCACCAAACTGAGCATAGCGTTCATATCTACAACCACCATCACAAATACATTTGTATTTACATATCTTACAGTCTGGAGATGTACATGGTGCTTGTAAGATATCCTTATCAAACTCAGTCTCTTCTTGAGATAATGCAGTACAGTAAGATTCTTCACCATATGGTGTAATAACCTTATACTTACCAACGTCACATGAACCAAAGTTATCATCATCTTGTAAGATAGCTATAATACGGTTCATGTGTTCCATATACATTCTCTCTAGAGTGAATGTCTTCTTATACTTCTCTTTGAATAGTTCTAAATATTCTGGAGCATAATATGGTCTATGGGCTAATACAAACTCGCCATTGACATTATACTTCTTCTTCCATTCTACGAAAGTCTCATGTATCTCATCAAAGATTTGTATATTCTCATTACCAATAACGCACTTTACATCAAACTTAGTTCCTTGAGATATAGCATATTGAATATTATCATATACAGTCTTAGATATAGAATTACCACAAGTGTCTACACGATTCTTATCAGAGAAACCGTCCCATGATAATTGTATCTCACTAAATGGATACTTCTTATCTAATTCAATAAACTCTTTAAAATTAACTACGGTAGATGTGACTACTTGGAATTTAATCTTACCATAATACTTCTCTAATACTTGCTCTATTAGATCTATCTTGAGTAGTGGTTCACCACCAAAGAATATAATACGTGTAGGATTTTCTACACGTATTATTTCTTCAATCTGCTCAAATGTCATACTCTTAGGGTTATCTCTGCCCTTGATATAACAATACTCACATCTGTTAGGGCAAGCCTCAGTAAGCATTAGGTATATTTCTTTATAATCGTTATTCATATATCTTATCTATTTTCACAACCATTACAATCATCATAGTTACTACGTCTAGGTATTAGGCTACCATCTGGATTTACACCAGCAGGTCTATCAAATGGTGCACCAGGATACCAACCAATATTGTCTTCAAAATACCAATAGTTGTCATGTGGTTCATGCCCTAAGTAATAAGCACCATACCCTTGCTGAGCAAATACATACCAACGCCAAATACGTCCCCATGGGTCATAATAGTTTAATGATTCATTACCATTACGACCACGGAAATCTGGCCAGCCTAATTTCTTAATAATTTCAGCATGCTCATAACGTTCAAGCTTAGTATAATTCAAGAAATCATCACCTAATTGTCTATGCTGACAAGTTAATTGACATGTAGACTGACAGTTTACTTGACATCCAACCACACAGAAACCATTTACATCATAAAACTTACCATTATTCTTAATGAAGAAGTTAGACGTATTGATTAGATTCTCTCTTAACCGTGCAAACCATTCTAGCTTAATTGGTTGATTATAACTTTTACCATCAGTTCTAGCTGGGAACTTAGTACGGCTTTCACCATCTCTAAATGCATCTACTAGTATATATGGCGGTGCTTCTGCTTTTAATCCGTTATTTAATATATTCATAGACAAGTCTACAGATATACCACCATTAGTATCAGAATTGTAAGTTCTATAATAATCCAATATAGATTCTAGATTATCTTCTCTAACACCCTCTGGGTCATTGAGTATAGAATTTAGATTTGCTATACGTGTTCCTGAACTATATGGTTCTTTATGTGGATTAACGAAGTTCATCTTATTAGCATGATCTAAGTCTATATTATTTTCTTGGTTTTGTCTAAATCTATTATTGTCTTCCCAGTATTTGTTACCTTGACGATTAGTTTGTGGATTATATACCAGCTGACTCATTTCAGCATATATAGCTACACAAGTTTGGTATGATTCTACTAGACCACGTACTGTAGTGTCTACGAAATGTCTATCAAAAGCTATATCTACATCAGATGGAATCTCTGTTGTAATTTTATTATCTTTCTTCACTATATATGGGATATCAGGGATAGTCCATTTATAGCGATCGTTCATATTAAATTCTATATCTGCCATAATTAACTATCACCTCTTATCTATTATCACAGCTATGGCAATAACCATCTGATACATAGTAATTACCAGCATCATTCCAATGTGGATCTAGTTTATTAACCAAGTCATTTTTCCCTGTATGTATATTACGTACCATCTCCCAATGATATTGTTTAGGGTTATCATATGGTGCACCAGGATACCACTCTAGATTCATGTTATCATCCGCATGATGTGTAGGACGTATAGAGTATATATCATTTTGATCTGGTAATAGATAATAACCGTCTCCATAATATCTAGTATTACGATACATCCAACGTCTACCCCATGGGTCATAGAAGAATATGTACACATTATGGTCATGGTCTGGGTGGTCATAGGTTTGCCAACCAAGTTTATAAATGGTTTGTAAATCTTCATTCCACTCTAAGAATGTTTTATTTAAGAAATCATCACCTAATTGTCTATGCTGGCAAGTCAATTGGCATGTAGACTGACAGTTAACTTGGCATCCTACAACACAATATCCATTTACATCATAAAACTTACCATTATTCTTAATGAAGAAGTTAGATGTATTAATTAGGTTCTCTCTTAACCGAGCAAACCATTCTAGCTTAATTGGTTGATTATAACTTTTACCATCAGTTCTAGCTGGGAACTTAGTATTTCCATTAGCATCTCTAAATGCATCTACAGGTTCCATCTTAGGTGGCTCTGCATTATCATTACTTAAAACAATACGTTCAGTTATATTAGTAGACCCACCACCAATACTTGGATGATATACACCATAGAAGTCTAGTATATTCTCTAATGTATTACCATCCACTTGTGTACTAGAAGATAATAGATTATTTAGATCTACAATACGAGATGGATGTAAATGATCTCCAGAAGATGGATTATTAAAGTTCATCTTATTAGAGTGGTCTGTATCTATATTAGCTTCTTGATTTTGTTGGTATTTAGGTGTACTAGATTCCCAATAGTTTCTGCCCTTAGCGTCTACAGTTGGATTATATGACAACTGTTTCATCTCAGCATATATAGCTACGCAAGTTTGATATGATTCTACTAAACCACGTACCGTAGTATCCACAAAGTGTCTATCAAAAGCTATATCTACATTATTAGGTATCTCGGTTGTTGTTTTATTATCTTTCTTCACTACATATGGAATATCAGGGATAGTCCATCTATAGCGGTTATTCATATTAAATTCTATATCTGCCATAATTAACTATCACCTCCTAGACTGAATGTAAGTAATCACGAATAATAGCACGGAAGTCTTCCATAGTTGCTGAGTCATCTCTAAGTTGAATTAGCTTAGGCTTATTATTATTAAACCATACGTCTACGTAATTCTTAAAAGACAACATAGCATCTCTAGATGGTTTAGATGTAAGATTTACGTTAGTTACACCCTCACCAGCTAAGAATAATTCATCAGTAAAGTCTAAGTTGAATAAACGTAATTGAACTATTGAAACGAAGACTTCTTTAATATTAAGAAGACGTCTAACTATAATAGCAAATGCTATAATATTGACTTTATCATAGAATCTTAGACCATCAAATAAGTTATCATGATCAGCTAATGCACTATCTATGTATCTAAATAGTTTAAATGCCCATAAGATAAACCCATGATAGTTGCTAGCATTAAAACTAGTTTCCATATACATTTCATATAACCACATAACACCTAAAGATACATATTTGTATTTATTGGTTAGCTTTTCATGGTCTAGATTAATACGTTCTAAGATGATATCTATAGCAGTATTAGTTAAGTCATTATGTAATAATCTAATAAAGTAAGCTTGGACTTCAAGCCATATATTGTCTATTACATCAGCATCACTATAATATGGTTTGACTTTCTCTTTGACTGTTTTATAATGCTCTACTAATTTATCATAAGCAGTTGTATCAAAAGTCTCATGGTTATCTTGCATAGTCTTATACAAATAGTAACCATTCAATTCAATATAGTTTACATGAATATAGCTAGGTAATGTAGCTAGCTCTTCAGCACTCATAGCATTATACATAGTGACAAAATCAACTACATATTCAAAATGGATACCATCAGCATAACTATAAGTGAATAGTCTTAATAATGCATACATCTTATCCTTTTTAGGTAGACTAGTATCATTAACTATAGTCATTAGAGTCTGTACTGATATATCAGATGTATAGTTCATGTATCTAACTAATTCTGGCCTATCTGCTACTTCGGATTTGACTTTATTAAGATACTCAGCTAATTCCCCTGTAGTCATAGAATTATACTGTGCTTCTAGTTCTTCTCTAATGGTTTCACCATAAGTAAGTTTATCATAAGCTGCTTGGAATTCATTAAAATCTGGGCGAGTTTTAATATAGTCATATAATTCATCTGTCATAAATATTTTCATTACGACCACCCCCCACAATTTTGATTGTGGCAAGTATCATATTGACAGTTTTGACATGCAATTTGACAAGATGCTTGACATGATACTTGACAAGATGTCTTACATAAGTCATTTTCCCAATACTTATTTTCTAAGTCATTGAATGCTTTATTTAAAACGTGTAAGTTACTAATCATAAGATTCAACGTGGCACCAGTATACAAGTCCCCCGGAGCCATAGCTCTAAATAAGCCACTAGACGTTTCACGATAATCACCGTGCATTATACCAACAGCACCATCACTAGCTTTAAAAGAACCATCAGATTCATATTTTGCACCACGTCCTACATGTACATTAAACTTTTGTCCAGGATATACATCTAACACTACACGTTTATATTCACCTGGACCACCAACTTTTTGGTTAATGCTGTCTTTAAACATACCACGTCCTGTTGGCCCTGTTTGTGCATCAAAATTAAGATTCCAACCAGTATCAGTTGTATAGGAAATATTATCTCGGTCACCACCATTAGCTACTATATCACCAAATTTAGATGCTTCACCATTAGCACCAGGTAAGTGGGATGGAATATAGCCTACTACTTGGTAATTATGTGGTGCTCTATATCTAGTTTGTCGCCAATTACCTTGACGTGGATTATCATATCTAGTAAATGGTCCAGTATAGTTTAATTCATCAAGAACTCTATCTAGATGCTTATAACTTTGAGCTGGGAAATTTCTAAAATCTCCTTGTTTGATATAGCGACCCATATATTCATAGATTTCGACTTTATTTTCGACAGTACCACTAATAGTAAATGCACCACCGCCAATTAAGACTACGGATATTTTACGTACACCTGCTGGTACTGTATATTCATAGCTACCAGGAATAGTGTAAACTTTATCTAAACCATATGGCTCATCATCACCATCGGTTTTATATGCTAAGTATACAAACCCTTGTGTGGATTTTCTATTAGCATCACCGTACCATCTTGGTGTACCAGGACCACCAACTACAATAGATTGAGCAGAACCACCTTTAACGTTTAAAACTGTAGTCATAAAGTCACCTGGTAACCCAGAGTTTTGTCTACCCCAGTGCATACCAGAACGATTAGTATACCAATCGGTAGAAGATTCTGGTCTACCATAGTAGCCAAATCTGCTTTCAAATAAAGATACTTGATAACCAGTTACACCAGCTAGCAAGTTATCAATAAAGATATTATTACCACCGTTAACAATGGCTTCATTAAAACTTGTGGATTCACCACTAGCACCCATGGATCCACCACCACCACATAAACCTAGTAATACTGTCTTAGTCCCCTTAGGAGCATTCCAAGTAAATCTACCAGGTGTGGTATATTTAACTACAGTATAGCCTTCCATTGACTCACTAATACCAACTGTACTGTTTATCAATTCAGATGCCATACCTAATAGCATATTCATACTAGATGCTTTAAGTGCTTCATCTATAACGATACTATCACTAAATCGTTGTACTTCATCACCAGCATCAACTACACGCCGTATACGATTCTCCGGAGAACCAAAACCAGATCGTACACGTTCTAATGCTTTAGCTTCTTTAAGATTGACAGCTATTGCACTAGCTATAGCAACTAATGGTGCTTTAGCTACTATATTATCTTTGGTTCTGTCTATTTTATCGGGAATACTGTATTCAACAGTATTCCCTCTTTTTACTTGTGTTGGCATGTAAAATTAATCCTCCACAAACTCAACTTTTTTACCAACCAATGCTGCAATAATAGCATTCACAGTCATCAGTTCATGTTTAAAATATGTATCAAAACTAGGTAATACATTACCCTTATTATTTAGATTCTCATACTTCTCAACGAAATGATTTAATCTTACACCAAACTCTCTATCAGTAATACTAATAGTCTTAACTTTCTCATCATAGTACTTCTTGACTTTGAGGTTTTCAATTAAGACATTTAGTTGTCTAGAACGGATATTAGTTGCTTCAAGTAACTTATCTTGATAAGCTTTAATAATTTCTACAAAGGCTTTCTGTAAAGTACAGTAGCCAATAGTTGGTTCATTAAACTTACCATTCTTAGTATAGTTCTCATAAGGACAACCAGACTTACAGATGGAAATAGCCTCACATCCCTTACAGCGTTCTAGTTCATATGTAGCAACCATAGGCTTAGGGTCAACCTTAGTTTCATCTACACCGGTATAGAAGTTGCCAATCTTACCAGCAATCAAATCTGCGTTATCTGTAGTCGGATAATCTGGGCAAGGCCAAATATCTCCTTTCCAGTCTACAATAACCCATCTAGGATTGCCAATATTGCACATGGAAGTATCTTCTTTGATAGGTTCTAATGCTAAGTTTAATGCTTGGTCTACTTTATATAGAGAGATATTACGTTTATTAGTTTCATCATTCAAGATATTGATATACATATCAAGAATCTTCTCATAGTTATCTTTATAATCTTGAATAGATTGAGCATCCCATTCTAAGTCAGATGCTGGTACATTGGCAATATTATTAATACCTAAGTCTACTAGCATCTTAACTGATTCATACATATACTTAGCTGTATCTGGAGCAACCGTCATACGTGCTTCAATAAGATATCCTAAGTCTCTATCAATAAGCTTTTTCATATTCTCGATAACTTTATCGAAACTATTACATCTATGCTTATCATGAACCTCTTTAATACCATCTACAGATACTAATACAGGGATAGATAACTCATCTATATAGTCAATCATTTCATCAGTAAGTAAAGTCAGGTTAGTTGTTGCAGTAATACGAATCTTAAGATTATTCTCTAAGACATAATCACATACAGCTTTAAATGTATCCCAATTCATTAATGGTTCTCCACCAAACATGTTTAAAGTGAATATACCAGCCATTGGGTCTACTGGGTTATATGTGGCTTTAAGAATGTCTAATGCCATTTCTTTTGGCATATAATCTTTACCCTTATTAGATTCAAAGCAGTAGCTACAGGCTAAGTTACAATCATTAGTCAGTAGCATTGTTACAGCTTGTGGTTTGCTGTACACTGTTGTAAAGTTTTCCATTGTTTCCTCCGAGAATCATTCTAAATCTTTCATATAGTTTTCTCAACTTTTCAGGAGGCTCTTTGCGTTCACAAATATAATCTCTACCATATGCTGTCATAAAAGACTTAACGGTTGGCCTATTTCCGTCAGTAATAGTATAGGTTCTTTTAAGTTTATTATAAAGACTATTCATAATACTAGTGGACTCTACAATATTCTTTTTAATCTTCTTATTGTAGATTCCAGCTGTATTGTATTTCCAGTCTTCCATAAACTCTCTTGCGACTTCAGCAATAGCTCTATTTAGTTGACATATATTTTGATGCGGATATTTAGAATCGAATGTAGCAATATCACTACAGGATTGACATACATTCTTAGCTACACATCCACGACATTTTGGATGGCTATGGATATCAATAGTATCAGGAAATACTAATTGGTTGCTGTATACATTACCAATATACCTAACACCATTAACCAATGCCAATCTATTAGCATATAACTTACCATATGGTGATACATATAGTTGTCCAGATGTAAAGAAGTTACTATCAGTAGATGTATCCTTATAGTCTGGTACTATGTAATCTAAATATGATATAAGATATAATGCATCAAATCTATTCTTAGTAAACTTGAAATATTGCTCATAAGCATACTTAGTAGCTTTCTTTAGAGATGTCTTAAACTTACCAGTTATATCTATAGACTCTGCTGGCTCAAATAAGATACTCTTTATCCCAAGCTTACTAATAAAATCAAAGTTATCTTCAAAGTATTTAATAGTATCTTCCATCAATGTCATATGGATAGTTACATGTGTCTTAAGTATATTAAGTTCACGTAAACAAGTTAGTCCACGTATAGCTTCTTTATACCCAGTACGATGTTTACTATTATGGTCTACTTCACCATCAAGATAACCTACTACATCTATAGCATTAGCTTTAATAACTTTAGCTTTAGCTAATGTCATCAAAGTTAGATTCGTATATAGTTTGTATCTACATATTACATTATTGGCTTTTAGTTTATCTATAATATAGACAATCTTATCCCAACACATCAAAGGTTCTCCACCTTTGAATGTAATGGTATATACACGTCTATAATCCTTAAAGATCTTAGTAATCTTCTCTATCATAGCATCTATCACCCTGGTAGACATATATTGTCTACCCTTAGGTGGTAGATAGTCACAATCAATATTATTATCATTAGTAAGATAGAATGCTATTTCTCTTACATCATTCCCTATTTCTTTAAACTCTAAAAACATTTCTTTCCTAAAATTCCCCTTAAAGTTACTGACTCTATATTATTAATGAACTTATACTATACTTATCTTCCCCAAGAAGATGATTCTCTTTTAACCTAGACATTGCAACACTTCCGAATTTATTACGTAGTATCCAATTATGAATACGTAATGCAACTCGATACTTGGCTTTAATCAATTTACATTTATCATCAGCAACTAAATTATAGTCTCTTGTTGATGATAGCATATTTTCCATAGCGCATGGTAAACACATACTCTTGGCTTCACAATTGATACAGTCATTCTTAGCGTTTGCCGTAGTACAAGGGTATTTGTCTCCAATATTTCGATTATAAGCTATACCGTATCTTACATTACCAATTACAGTATCTGAATATACTTTAGAAGAATATTCTTTAAAATCTGAATTTGGGACAATAGAGCATCCGAATAATACCCCATCAGTATCTACTACAATACCTCTATTGGTTTTAAAATGACATGGTTGTCTAGGTTTGAAGTCCTGATTTATGTGTTCCATCATTATGAAGTTTCTCATATACTTAGGAATAACTGCTAATCCATATTCTACATACTTAAGAATAAGTATAGCAGTTCTATACATAGATTCCTCATAAGTAGCTAACTCTTCATCAGTTATACCACCAGCTAAGACAGCTGCAAATGTAACTTCAGGAATGCCTAAGTTTAGTACACTTCTTACATGCTCTTCTATACTACCAAAATAATTATTTGGGAATGTAAGTCTAGCAGTAATGTCTCTACAAAGACCATGGTCATATAACTTATGTAATCCCTCTATAGTTTTATCGTAAGAATTATTACGTTCGTAATTGTGTTTCTCTGGTGTACCATCTATAGATATATTGATATGGACATTATACTTTCTAAAGTATTCAGCTATCTCATCTGTTATAAGTGTACCATTAGTGGATACCATAAAGTATAGTTTCTTTTCGGTTAGACCTAAATCATCCATTAGGTCTAAACCATATTTCATTATCGGCCAGTTTACTAATGGCTCACCACCAAAGAAATCTATTAAAACTGGGACATCAGGATTAGTGTCACATAAGAAGTCTATAAAAGATTCCATAACTTCTTTAGACATATTCTTATTCTTCTTATCATCCTGATAGCAGTACCTACAACTAAGATTACACCCTGTTGACATCATTAGTTGCACGTTAGTTAGATTGTAGAAAGTCTCCTCTAAAGGACTTATGCAACAGCGCAACGAGTCATTCTCCATTGATTATTTACGTAGAAGTAAACTGTCAAGTTTGTAGTATTGAACCAGATTTCTTTATTATTTTCAGGGTTAGCTGGAGCAGTACCATCAATAGTTACACGAATACCACCAACACGTTTAGCATTTTCCGCTAAGTCTGCATTAGTTGCACGGTCAGCTACAGTAGCTCTATCTGCTAAAGTTGCACGGTCAGCATTCAAAGCTTTATTTGCAGTATCAGAGAAAGAGATACCAGATGGTTTATCAATAAGATCATTATAAGAACCAGTGAAAGCAATACGTGATAATGTACGTTTAAAGTTTTCGAATTCAGTCTTATCTAATTTAGATTTGACTACATCCATCAAAGTTACACCTTGACCACCGAAGTCACCTAAAAGACCATTTACATAGTTCTTAGCCCATGTATTTGCATCTTGTAATGTAGCATTCCATTTAGCACGTTCATCGTTTGTGATATGACGTGCATTATCATTAATATGATTATTAAGAATTGTAATATTGGCCTTACCATCAAGCATCGCCTGTAAACTAGGTGCCAGCTCCTGATAAGAGACTTTATTTTCTTTATTAAAATTAGAGTCCATTTATTATACCTCCGTAAAAACCCCATTTTGGGGTAGAATAGTTAGAATTACATAGATGTTTTTGGTGACATAAAGTATTGACTTTACATAATAGTAAACCGTAAGGAGGTAATAACGATATGAAACGTACATCTAATAGAATTACTAATGCTAAAGATATAGATTATATCTTATCTATAGATCAAGATATGGGTGCTAAGACTTCTACAGTAATTGGCATGTTTGGTGAATTTAATGGTAAACGTAGATTCAATACATATGATTTAGTTACTATTCCAGCTGGTTCATATGGACCAGAAGGAAAAAAGAATAAGAATGCTTTTGTTACAACTGTAGGGCTATGGGTATTCAATAGAGTATTCATTGAGAAAGACTTGTTTGATATGTTTGGGTATATCAATAAACCAATTACCAAGAAGATGGTTGGTAATATTATGCAAGAGATCTCATATGCTATTCTAGAGAATAGAAAGACTCTTAAAGTTATGCAAGACTTTGTTATGAAAGGTCAAAAGTTCATGCCTTATGTAAATATATTGTCTACTAGTTATAGTATGAAGCTATTGACTATCACTACAAAGATCAATAAGGCTAAAGAAGAACTTATTAAGAAATACCGTAAAGAATTAGATGCTAAAGACCCTAAGATTGTATTAAAGATCCAAGAAGAATTATTAGATTTGGCTGAAGAGATTCTTAAAGATGACCCAGCTATGGATACTTATAATAGTGGCGCTAAGTCTAATATGAGTAACCATTTCAAAAACATGTTTGTTGTTCGTGGTATTACTAAAAACCCAGATCCAACTAAGGGTTATAATATCATCATGTCTAACTATATGACAGGTATATCTAAAGAAGACTATGCAGACTTTGCTAACTCACTAGCCGAAGGCCCTTACTCTCGTGCTAGCCGTACAGAAGTCGGTGGCTATTGGGAAAAACTATTATTGCCTGCATGTCAGCATATTCAGACATTAGATAAGGGTAGTGACTGTGGTACTAAACGTACTATTACAATCACTCTAAATAAAGACAATATAAAAGAGTACATCTATTGTTTCATGAAAGAAGGAAATAAACTAGTAGAGTTGACTTCTGAGAATATGAATCAATATATTGGTAAAACAGTACAGTTCAGATTTGCTTCTTTATGTGAAGCAGAGAATGGTGTTTGTAATGCATGTGCTGGTAATATCTTCTATCGTCTAGGGGTAAAGAATATTGGTGCAGCTGCTCCACAAATAGCATCTAAACTTAAGAACGTTGCCATGAAAGCATTCCATGATAGCCAAGTAAGAATGGTGGAAATGGATCCTATGGAAGCGTTTGGTTTAAAATAATACACATATAACACAAAAAATAATACACGGGCAGGTGGTGTGACCCACCCATGTATTATTAATCAGTATTAGATCTTATCTAAATCAATAGTAAGACTAATACCGTGTTGGAGCAAGTAAGCTTCAGCTTTTTTAGCTTCGGCTAAACTTACACCGTTATTACCATAGACATAATCATAGATTATATCTTGGCAATAGCAGATCATCCAACCAACATTGGCTGAACGCTCCGCTAATTGGTTAGCGTAGTTACCTACGCATCCCGGATTCGCCATAGGAGTCACCTCCTTTCGGCAAGTAGGATAATATCCTACAAGTGTATGGGTAAACTTAGATACAGCTATATTATGGATAGCTGTATCTACCATACACATTTATAGTATACAATCGTAAGTATTAACTTTTACTATAAAAAATAATACCCAGTATAGTCATTGACTATACTGGGATTTCTTGTTACTAGTTATTTAAAACTATAGTGTCATATAGAAATTCTAATGTTTCAGACATACCATATTTAATCAACGGTGATAAAATATGAATAGTGACTAAATCGGTATATAAAATTTTATATGTAGTATTGTGTACACCATCATTCTTTCTAGCTGAGTTGAATAATGTATTTATATACTTATCAGCATCTGGGTCTAAATGCTCAGTTACACTAAAGCATACAGTATGATCTAAAAGTTTGCCTTTGTATTTGCTATATAATTGAGTGTATGTAAGAGTTTTAATATCATGATTATATGATAAAGCTGTACTAAATTTACATTCTTTATCATATGGTTTTTTATCATCATCAGCCCAATCAGTTTCGTATAATACACGAAATGCATTAATGGTATCTAATTTAGGGCAGAAATGTTTTGCGCTTCTACGTACTGTTATTGATACACTATATTCTTCATCATCTTCAGTTTTATCTGAAAGAACGGCTCTAGTGAGTGATACTTCTGGATTAAAGTCATCACGACGTTCATTAATAAAAACTTGTTTCTTGGCATAGCAACCAACTTCAGAATTTAATAAGTTTTTAAGCTTTTCACTAAACTTTTCAATACCATATCCATGTAATAATGTATCTGTGTCCAACATGGTAAACCTCCTAAAAAATATACCAGGTATAGGAAATTCCTATACCTGGATTTTACTTATTTCCTATATATAGATTCGTAAAAATCATGTTTATATCTACAGTCAAAGTGAATACTAGCATATACCAGTAGGGATACTAAGGCTGTAGACGATAAACCTATTATAAAAATATCTGTCATTCTATTTACTCCTATTTGTATATGATTAAGATACAAATATGTTAGTAAATTTTAATAGAACTCATATTCAAACCCTTTAAAATAGTCAATTAGACTATCTTTGATTTTGAGGATATCTTCTGGTGTTACGAATCCAGATAAATCTATACTATAGATTTTTATATCGTCATAAAATAGATATGCTGTTGGTGCATAGTGATTATTGGTTTCATATATTTCGTCAAACTCAATAGTATCAGGCAATGCACATAATGTATTAGTTTTGACTTCTACATCACCATATCTTTCATATGTATCTGAATGTAAAATCAATAGCATATCTTTTAATGATTCTACTGTATCTTTATTAAGATCAGCATCAAATACATTAATTTCAATATTAGAGCCTAAGCAATATTCTTTATCAGTAATATGCATAGCTCCTGTGGAATATGTGATACCTACATGACCATTACCATCTAAGTATACTGAAGTGGATTGTGTTCTAGCTAATCCTTTCTCGAATACTATATCAGCAACGGTCTTATATATACCATCATATGTTTCTCTATCAGTCATATCATTTCACCTCGAAGAAATCTAAAATTATCCATAGTCATATTAGACTCTATGATTGTATCCATTATATCAGCCATTTGATATTCGTCATAGTAATTATCAAACGTAATAGTGTCGTTTCTAGTATTGATTTCTACATTGATAAATTTGTCATCATACATCGTAGTCAGCTTTACTATCTCACTATTATATCCTTTAACTACAGTATCGAATATCTCCATCATACAACAGATAAGCTCTTCTTCCATACAAATATCGGGATACATCGCTTCTTCTATACCAATAGTATTCCCGAAATCATCATATCGAGTGAGGGTGACTAACTCACCCTCTAACTCAAAATGTAACACAGATTTCATATTAGCCTCGATACATATCATCCAAAGTATTAATTACTTCTTCAATACCGATATACTTATCGTGTAATACGACTAAGCCAATATCTTTAGCATAGTTAATAGTCACAACTTTACCATTCAACTTACGTTGAGATAATTCACGACATAATGCTTTAAACATATCAGCTACTGCAGGTTCTGTCTCAATAACGTATTGGGATACAATAGTTATAAACTTATTGTCTGTATCCACAAGACTAATAGAACGTGAAATGTTTAATGCCGGTTTCATAGATTCATCTTCATAGTATTTATAACTAAGATCTGTATCTACAGTAATACCAAGCAACTTATCATCATGACCTACTTTAGATAAAGCATCAAGAATAACTTTTCTAGTATCACTTAATGAAGTTACTTCTATATCTTTAGAGAATAAGCATACTCTGGCATTACCTTTAGTGATATAATACTTATTAGGTATATTATTATCATTGATTCGGAAATCAACTTCATTAGTTGCGTCTAATAAGTCAATCATCTTATCACGAAGAAACTTATCGTTATAAGTAGAAAGATTGTCGAAAGTCAATACTTCACGTGGTTCTTCGTTAATGAGTTCTTCTAATGGTGGTGTTTGTACAGCAACTTCTTCTACAGTTTCTTCTTCTGCAGATTCTGCTACTGTAGTTAGTTCCTCTTTAGGTGTTTCGATATCTGCAATCTCTTCAATTGATTGCACTTTAATACCTTTGCTTTTTCTAGCCATTACTGTCTCTCCTTAAATAAGTGAATTCACGATATCGTTAATGATATCGAAAGTATCTTCTACATCATATACAGTAAATCTGTATGTAATATTACCGTCATCGTTATATGGCATTACAGTAAAAGCTGTGTCACCGCCATAGTTTTCTAATTTACTAAAGATTTCAGTATTAGTTAGATCACTAAATACTTGTAGCTTATAGTGCAAGTCTGTATTGATTTGGACACCATAGTCACCAATACCATCAGTGATACAATCCCAATGACTAAGACCAAACTTAATGACTTTATTCTCTCTATCGTATACGATATCTAAAGTCCCTGCAGTAAGATTATCCAAAGCATCATACAGTGTGATTGATTCATCTTTATCAGTAGTTATCACATGTTTAGATATGTCTACTACGTCTAAGATATTTACACCTAGACCTTTAACATAATCTTCAGCTAAGTCATCTCTATTTATAAACTCATATTCTGCCTTATCATAGTAATCCATTAAGTCTTCTTGACAAGATTCTTTTACTCTGACTTCAACAGACATATTCTCTTTATTGATATAGAGATAGTTTGTGGATTTGATGTCTGGTGCGAATTCTATATTCACACTATTGACAATCATAGTTTTAACTTCACTCAATTTCTCTTTGAAATCAAACATGGTTATCCTCCTGATTAAATAAGACGTCTAGCAATATTACTTGTATTACTATTTACATATGATAGTATTTGGTTAGCTTCGGCTTCAGAACGCATTTTATCAATTACAAATTTACCATAGCTTCTAGTACAATCTATAGCACTATAGTTTATACATGTACCATGAAACTCATACGGCAAAGCTAATAATTCATCTATAATATCTTTAGCCGAAGTATGTGTATATACATTAGTAGAATCTTCTATATACATAGAATAGGTGTCTAAGTCTTTACCCATTTCGACTTCTGATTTCAATGTAGCAGAATATAGTTTACTATTTACTTCATATTCAATAGAATGGTGTAACTTACGGCTACATAGGGTATTCATAACAGATCCGACTTTTTTATTTTTAACCTGGATCATATTCATAAACTCATTATATGAATCACTAAATATCAAGGTATCTGTGTATTCATCATCTACTATAAAAGATGATGTGTTATGTCCATCAGCAATCACATATTTTTTATCATCATAGATGCGAATTTTAGATGATGTAATATCATCTACAGCAACACCATTCATTTCTAATAATTCGAATGGTCTTATCATCATACTAGACAAAATAATATTTGGACCAGTTGAACTGTATTCAGAAGTCGTGCTGTTATTAATATATATTGATGAGTTAACTACTAGTGCATCTTCACCTACATATACCGATTCTTTTCTAGTTACCAGTTTTTGTGGTATTATAGATGCAGCTATACGTCTAACAAACGCTTTATTATCTTTTATACTGACTGTCATATTACCATTCCTCGGATTCTAATAACGCATTGACTGCTTCATCTACAAATGCAAAACCAGCATTCTCTAATGTGATTTTATCAGAGAAGTCATCATGTTTCCAGTTAAAGAAGACTGGTCCACGTGGTTTAATTTTACTAATGATGATTTTAGGGTTAAAGTACCCATTAACTGGAACGAATGTATCAAAAGTAACTGTATATCTAAACATAGGTTTACCTTTGGAGTTCGTTGCCAATACTTTAGCAGATGCACGGCAACTTACTTTCAATAGTGTCTTGTGATCTGTGTCTTGACTGATGCAAAATTCACCAGTATTAGCTGCAGCTAAGATGTCTTCTAGTGTAGTGCTCTTATAGACTTCTGTAGTTACATCTACTTTCTCTTTTTCTTTAACTTTGATTAATGGTGTAATGAAACCATCTTCAGTTTCATACTCATTAGTCCATACAGTAACAAGTGTGTTACCTTTCTTAGCTGAGTAAACAGCTGTTCTTTTAGAACTGCAATTCAAATCATAAGACGCAAAGTCAAATGTTCTGAATTGACCAATTAGTTCTCTTAAATTAAATTTTTGCTTTTCCATAGTAATTGTTCCTCCTTAACTATAAAACAAATTTACTATAATTACTACACAGTTATAATATATATCCAAAATTATATTTCATTGTATTGAGACAGTAGATAACCCATATAGGCATTGCCTATATGGGTATCCAAAAAAGTTTTAGTAATATTGTAGTAAAAAGAGATATTCTCAGGATCCGTGTTCATCCCAAGTCTATATTATTTTGTTGATTAGTTATAATAAATCAGCATATAATCGAATGGGATTTTAGCATCCCCTGCACCAGAGCAGTATACGATACATGCTGTATTAGTTTTCTTAACCCATACTTCACCAATCAAACCATTAGGGTTTGCTGTTGGAGTAATAGCTACAGAGAAAGATGTATTCTCAAAGCTATGTGGGATAATAGTACCAGTTCTACCATTGAACTCTGCTGTACCTAATAGAATTGCTTTAGAGTCTTTCTTATCAGCAAGAGATTGTCTTTCTTGGTCAGTAAAGAATCTATTATTAGGATCTTGAGCAATGATAGTTGGTGGTAATTGTGCTGGGAGCTTATATTTATTAGCACCCTCTTCGATGGAATCTAATTTAGCTTTATCTTCTTTAGACATACCACCATTAGAAGTAGCTGTAGCTAAAGAGCCATCTAATTTATTATTCCATGCTAAGATTTGTTCATCAGTTACAAATCTATGACTAGCGTCTTCTAAGATAATAGAAGGATCATGTGTTTGTGGATGAATATAATAGTTGGCATTCATATCTACAGAGTTAAGTTTAATCTTATCTTCTTTAGACATAATACCATTTACATTTGGTGTAACTAAGTTATTACTTGCTTTATTAGACCAATTAGTCTTTTCTTCCAATGTAACGAATAAATGATCATTATCGGTTTCAATAATAGTTGGATCTAATTTGCTAGGCATACTAAAGTTAGTTGCACCTGTTTCAATATTGTCTAATTTATATTTATCTTCTTTAGACATAAGGCCTGCATATTGATAAGTAGCATTTCTATCTTCAGCCTTAGCTGACCAGAATGCTTTCTCCTTATCAGATACGTGTCTTGTAGATGGATTATTAGGGTGCACATAGTTATTAGCACCCATTTCTACTGTATCCAATTTGGCTTTGTCTTCTTTAGACATAAGACCATCTACTGCAGCTGTAGCCATAGGTACAGCATTACTAGAAATAGGAATCCAGTTTTCACCATCATAACGGAATGTAATATTAGTATCATTTACAGATACTGTCCAACCACGCTGAGGAGATGGATACATAATATCAATCTCACTAAAAGTATCTACAGCTTCTTTCCAAGTATTATTAGATTCTAGCTGTACAAACTTATTATCAATCTCAGCTTTAGTATACTTATCATCCCAAGACAATCTATCACTATTAGAAACGTGAATAGATTTGGTAGCCATATGTCTATTAAAAGATGCAGCAGCCATATTAACTTTAGCTTGTGCACCTTCAGGGGTTTCTTTGGCATCCCAATTAGCCCGGTCAGTTGGGCTAATATGTGAGGATGCGTCTACTAAGTGGTTATTAAGATCTGTATGATCTTGTGTAATAAACTTCTTTTCTTCTCTAGTTACATGGATACCATCATTAGCTAAGTGACTAACGATATTGGCATTGTTTAGCGTTGCTGCTTTAATCTGCTGGGCATTTAAACCAGTATCTTCTACTAATCTACCTGTAGTATCAGAATACTGTAACAGATTACCAGAGGTAACTAAATCAGTTTTGTTTTTCAGTCTATTAAGTAATTGGGGTTTAGACATGAAAGAACTTCCTCCTTATTCTTTTTCCTTTTTAGCTTGAAAGAAAAGATAGCTAATTAATACAGATACTGATAAGTAATCTGCTAGCTCTTCAAGTTCAGTGAAGTAGTCTTTAAGTTCTTCACTTTTTAACCTATGGTCAAATTCAAAATCTGCACTTAGAAAACCAACTGGTTTTTCATCCAGTTGGTTAGAGGAGTCATATATAGTAACTACGATAGTAGTTCTATTATCATTCTCTCTATAGAAGAAGTTTGCCATGACTCTATCAATAACGTTTTCATCATCAGGATACAATACTGTAATCTGATGGTTATTGATACGCTTAAATAAGTCACTAGCTAAGTTAATAGGTACACCTTTGTGAGTCATAAGTAGACTGGTTGCCCCTTTGTGTCTATCTATATATTCACAAATACAAGTAGTCTTTAAGAAAGGTATATTATTAACCGAATGCTCACCATTATGAAACATATACACACAAATACGTTCAGCTCCAAGGGTATCAGCAGTCTCTTTGAGTCTGTGTTTGATTAGTGTATTTGTTTTGGTATATGTCTCATTTAGTTTATTTAATGTATATGGGTGCTGATTCATATCATCAATCATAGTATTAATCATTCTAGCTTCTTCAGATTGTGCTGATTTATCAGAAGGCTTAGCTGATTCTTCTCTTCTTGATAATTGTAGAATTGCTCGGGTATTGGTATGGTTGGAGTAGATTACATATGCCACTAGCAGGATTAGAATAAATTCTATAGCACCGATATCCTTAACCATAGAAAGTACACCAGTAGCACCTTCAAAGTCCACTTCATCACCACCTTTAATAAAAATAAAGACTTATTTTTATGTTTCACCTAATTGACCTATTTCTTTGCCTTGTGGATTGCATATCCTACACCAGCAGTACCTAAAACTACACCAGCTATCTTGTAATTTCTGTTTTCATGTTTAAGTTTCTTGATATCATCACGTAGCTCTTGTTCGACTTTATCTCTCATTAAGTCATGAGCAGCAATTTGTCTATTAGCTATATCAGTTACGTCAATAACAACTTCGTCTTTTTGTTTAATTTCTACTGTACCATCTTCCTTGGCTACACTAGATGCCGCAGAAGATTGTAAGGGTGTACTGAAAGTTTCTCCATTATATCTGATACTGGCAGTCTTTTCTTTATTGACTACTACATCAGGATCTTCTGGTGAAGTCTTCTCAATATATCTTATAGTATCTGTATTATTATTAGTAATGGTTTCTTTTACTGGCTTATTATTACGTAAGTCATCAATAGCAGCCATTACTAGTTTATTCTCTTTAGCTAACTCTTTATTGTATTCTGTAGTCTTAGTTACGTTATCAAGAATCTCTCTATAACGATTAGCTTCTACATTAGCTTCATGCTTAAAATACAATATAGTCAGTAAAGAAATTAAGATAATCACGATAAAAGCAATAATAATCTTCAAGTGAGCTTTCACTTGATTGATTAAATAGTTCATAAACACTAACCCTCCGGTTGATTAAAAATTATACTTTTACTAGCGTTACTCCATAACTAGCAAGTCTAGTTTTTAAACTGTCAAACTTTTCCATTCTATCGTATGGATCGGCCTTTGACACCTGAATAGTAAATGTACTATTAGGAACCTTGTTTTCTGCAATAGTAATTAAGTTATTTTCGTTTAAATCTACACTATATGGATAGTAGATTGATTTGCCCAAACCTCGAATAATCAACTGTCTATATGGATTTAAACGTTCATAACGTAATTTATCATAGACCCCATTAATCTCTGCTGAGTTACTAAAAGCTATACCTCTATTACTTATAGTCACATCAACAATAGGTCTATGATTATTACACTTGATATGGTCTAATACATCGCTAAATCTAACTTGGTTACCATTATCTATATTATAGTAATCATAACTTAGTTGTTTAGCATAATTTAGTTTTAGTCCTGTAGATGATGCTTTGATGATATAATTTACAGTCATCATAGCTGGTGCCATATCATCACCAGCTGATACTACAGCACCACTATCATACATAGTTAAATATGTTTCCCCGTAATTTGATGATGGATCTGGTATTAGGAATTTATCATTACCATCATCATTCTTTACGTGAATCTCACCAGTATCTTGCCTGGAATTAAACTCATTAGGACCAGGGTTCCACTGTATAGCACCAGATGCTACTTGGAATGTACCACGGATATATTTAGTAATCCATTCAGCAACGTTACCAGATAGCGTTCTATTATTATTTACTGATACAGTAATAGCTCTATTAAAAGTCGGCATATATAACTTATCATCTTTTAGTACAAACTTAGCATTGTAGTACTTATTTTCCATCATATTATTCCAGTTCTCTAATAGACCATTAGTGTTAGCATATTCAATAAGCTCTGGTACTAATGATTTTTGTACAGCCATACCATTCATAGGCAAATATCCATCAGGTATATTAGAACCTAACCAGAATAGTATAGTGCCAACAGGTACACCATCATCTTGAATGTATCTAGTTGGTATTTTCCCATTTACTAGTTTTATAGTATTGGTTGAATTGACTAGTGAATAGCTTGTTAATGATGATGCGGTACGTTTATATATTACGATATCATTATTTAACCCATAATGTATAGACTTAGATGTACCATCTTGAGCAAATAATGAATCATCGTCTGTGGATATAGCTATAGATTTATCGAATGCTTTATCCAATCTATAATCATTAAAGTTTTTAAATGTAACTGGTGTTCCATCATATACATCACTATTAGGATTTATTGTTACATTATCCCCAAATACTTGATTGGATGCACGTACAAATTCACCAAAGATTGTATCTTTAAGCTTAGTTGCATTCTCTACAGTACAATCTAAGAACGTTGGGTTGCTACCATATATTACATGCCCAGAATCATCTGATATAGTAGATATATACGTACCAGCATTAGATTGTATATATTTAGGGTGAGTATAGTTATTAGCACCATTCTCTATAGAGTTTAGTTTCTCTTTATCTTCTTTAGATAGTAACCCATTCAAATCTATATTGGCTTTATACAATACAGTATTAGCTGCTTTATTCCATACATCACGTTCGTTTTCAGATGTATGCATATTTTGGTTATACATATGAGCATAGCCATCATTAATTAGCTTAGCTAGTGGAGAAGCTAATTCGGTTTTATTAATTTTATCTAGTTCATTATTAAAGTCACCCATAGCTACCTCCTATTTAGCTTTAATACAATACAAAACAGTTACAGATCTAGTAGAGAAACCTTGGCTAGATTCGTTTATTATAGGCTTATAATAGTTATCTAATGATTCACGATTCTTATTAGCATATTCATAACCCATATAACCCCATTCATTATAATATGGTGACCCATAACTAAACGTAGTCATCGGTCTTTGTTCACATTTAACGATAGGATATTTATTATAGAGTGCGATATCTTCCGGAAATGAATATCCATTAAATGGAGTCACTGGGAATGTGCCATATATATTAGCACGTTTAGCATTAGGCTGTAATGTACCTTGCTTATTAGTTTCACTTGTAGGTCTTAAATGTAGATTGTATAAATTAGGTAATCTAAATTTATCAGAATCTGATGCTACAAGTGAGAAGTATGTAGTAGCATGCTCATATGGTAAAGAGTTATACTCGTTATCAGATATTATCTTATAGTATCGTGATACCCTACGCCATAGTTCAGGATAGTCTGTCTTAGATATAATAGTCCCATCTAACAATAAACACCCTCGAGGGATAGTATTACCATATACAGTAACTACAGACCCTATAGGATATCCTACTAATGGTAATAAAGAACTATCTATAACCCCATTATCATTATAAGTTACAGGTTTATCTGGTATAGAGAATGGTTTCCATGTATTACTTTGATAGTAATATGCTTTATTATCTTTAGTATTATACCAAAGCTTTCTTGTATCAAGATTCGTGTTACTATTAGTAACTTGTATAGCACCATCTAATACATAAGACTTCATAGTCTTATAGTTAATAGCTGTATTATCTTTAGCTGTAGAAATATCTACATCTGGTACAGTTATATTATTGAATACTTGGTTATTATTCTTAGCAAAATACTCAATAGGCTTACCATTCAATGTATCTACAGAGTCTACAGTTACTGGTAATACTTCAGGTTCAAATGAACCATAGATGTGACCATACTCATCAACTTTCTTAAATTTATAAGACGTTACTGGTCTATACTTAGGGTGAGTATAGTTATTAGCACCTTCATGTATATCATCTAATTTCTTTTTGTCTTCTTTAGACATAAGACCATTAGATTCTGTAGATGCTAACTTAGTTAAAGATTCATATGTGACTTTATTCCAAGTATCACGTTCTTCTTTAGATATATGCATAAAAGAATCAGTCATATGAAATCTTATATCATTGATGGTATTGTGTAGTACAGTATTAAACTCTTTCTCTGTTAGTTTATCTAATACTTCATTATATAGCCTAGACTTATTGTGCTCATCTAGCCATTCTTCTTTACGACGTTTAGCTTCTTCTTCAGAATAGGATAGCCACCACTTTATTACATCTTGCTCTTTAGACATAGCTTCTCCTTTCTTTAGTATTTAGCTTTAATCATGTATATAGTATTAAAATGAGCTGGTTCATTTATAGTACAGTCATTATCATTTCCTTCATTGGAATTGAACTTTGTAAGTAATATATTATTATTAATATTTCTAGCTCTTACAAAACCACCACCACTAGTTGCCTGACCTAAACGGTCCACCATTCTAAATGCACCAGTATAACAAGATAGTCTTTCATTTACAGCATTTCTATTATTATAGTCAAACTCTTTTAGGAAGTCATTCTTAGCCATAGTATTAAACGTACTAGTCTGTCTAGGTGTACATGATGGAGTGTATCTACCAGTATCACTAATATTGCTAGTAGCACATAAGAAATCGTTTAACTTAGGTAATATGAAAGTATTACCATTATCAAAGAAGAATCCAATAGATGGTAATCGTTCAAACTTACTATATTCAGAATATGGTACAAGTATATTAGATGACTTAGCAAAGTTATATAAATCTAAGTATTCATTCTTCACCACTTCAATACCAGTTAATGGTAAGAATCCATCTATTTTCATAAGATCTATACTAGCACTTAGTGTTGGTATAATAGCTCCTATAGGAAGACCTTGTGTTGGCATAAGATTTAATGGAACTTTACCATCAGGACCTAATCTAGCAATACTATTAGGTAGAGTTATATTAACCCAGCTATTAGAATCCGCATCATAATAAGATGCTACATTTGTAGTTGGACTAATTCTAATCTTATTCAGATTAGGCGTAGTGTCATCACTAATATAATAGCTTGTAGTTAATGATTGGTCAACTAGATCTTTCTTAGTTATAGGGTAATTAAGATGATTTATATCGTTAGGATACTTTCTAAATGATACATTGCCATTTAGGAATGCGTTATTAGGTGATACAAATTCATCTGGGTTTATATTACCTAACTTAGTAGCATTTCTAGCTCTTATATTAAGTCTAGCTGGGTTATTGCCATATATTACATGCCCTAATCCATCAGTAGTCACTTCAAGATAACTACCTGGTGTTACATTAGAGAATGGATGTACATATTTATTAGCTTTAGCTTCGATACCATCTAATTTAGCTTTATCTTCTTTAGTCATTAATCCATCAGCATATACAGTAGCTGGTTTAAGCACACGTTTAGCTGATTGATTCCATCTATAACGTTCTTCTTCTGTAATATGTAAAGTATGATTATATATATGGTCATACTCATCTTGTATACGATTACGTAATGATGGAGATAGTTCCTGTTTGGATATATGCCTAGGAATAGTTTGATTTAGACTTTGTCTATCATGATATGACATAATAAACCTCCTATACCTCAGTTAGGGTGACTTTATATTTCTTACCACCACTATTAACTACTAGGCTTCCGTTATCTATATCAAATTCCATAGCTTTCTTAGTCTTGGCTACAGTTTCATCGTTGCTATCAAAGATTTTAACTAGGCTATCCCAGTTATCTGCACCACTACGGATGAATAAGTCGTTACCAATAAAAATAAACTCATGGGAGATATCTTGGTCAACAGCTCTCATACCCATTACAGTAGCAAACTCTTCAGTTCTAGTACCAGTAATAGCTGTATCTAAGTTTAATGCAGATAATTTCTTTTGTCCATAGAACTTTAGATATGCTGCATAGTCAGATGGTTGAGTATTTACATCAATCTTTTCATTTAATGCAAGCATATACTTACTAGCTTCTGTATATACAGAATGCCATTTCTTTTCTTTACTATAAGAGCTTAAGATGTTTGTAGAATCAATCCAGAATAGATTTTCTCCATCACCAGTTGGTTCTACACGAGATCTTACATAAGGGAAGATATGAGATTCTAAGTATTTTACATTAACTATTTCCATCTTGGTGCTGTCAGCATCAATTACTGGTGTTGGTGCTTGTGGTTTACCTAAGAAGATTGGATTAGCTATAGGAGCAAAGTCTCCTGGCACTAACCCACCTAATCTATCAGCATTATCTACAGTAATAGGCAACTTAGTTGGGTTGTATCCACGAGTGACATGACCCTCATCATCAATATCTACTGTAATATAATTACCAGGAACAGCATTAGGTTTCTTAGGATGTACATAATGGTTGGCTTGCTCTTCTATTCCATCTAATTTAACTTTATCAGCTATAGACATAAAGCCATTATTATTATTGCTTACATTAGGAATGGTTGCTACAGTATTCCATAATGCTCGCTCTTCTGCAGTAATATGTATTACATCATCTTTAGTATGATTAAATGATTTTGTAACCATATCACGCAGTTTAAGACTAAGCTCGTTTAAACCAAGCTTATCTCTATCTAAATCATAATTGATTTGCTCTGGCATAGTTTTAACCTCCTATTTTAGAATTACTGGGATGTTCAAGTAAGCCAAAAGATGGCCCTAATGGCATATAACCATTAGGGCTTATATCTTTCTTACTTATCATTCTTTTGATAATTGTTTGTAGTAGATCCAGAACTACCACGGCTTAAATAGGTTAATAACCCACCAGCAAGTGTAGCCGCTACAGTCTCTGATTGAATGAATAAAGAATACATTAAAGCTATACCACAAAATAATACAGTTACCATCTTAATTATATTTAGAGGGTAAAAGTATACTCTAGATTTGTAGTATGGTTTACCAGTATCATCCATTTCTTCAGGCTCCATATCTTCTATTTCATTTTCAGTTAGGCTACTAGTATTGGTTGATACTTGTTTACCTAACTTAGACCATTTACCGTCGATAAAGATATAATAGTCTCCTTGATAGGCTACTATATTACCATTATATTGAATTTCTTCTGAATTTAATGACGGTACGGTATCTATTTGGAGAGCTTTTTCTACATCGGCAGCAGTACTCATGATATAGATTATACTTGAGCTGCAGTATCAGAGATGCCACGAGCAATAGCTTTAGCAAACTCATCTACTTGATTAATAAGCTTATCTTCTTCTTTTGGGTTATTGATGAATGCTGTTTCAACCAATACCGCTGGCATATCAGTTTTACGCAATACCCAGAAGTTGGCAGATTTAATACCACGATCATATAAGTCTAAAGAATTAACTAATTGATTGTCGATATTAATAGCCAATTTAGTAGATAAGGAGTTAGGACCTGCGCTAGTATGAGTAAATGTTTCAGTACCCTCAGCTGCTGGATTTTCTGCACTATTACAGTGAATAGATACAAAGATATCAGCATCCCATTGGTTAGCTGCTTCACATACTGCATCTAAGTCATCATCTTGCATAATGTAAGTTTCATAACCTACCGCTTGAAGATATTGGCTTACTAATGCACCAATTTTTTTAACAACTTCGGCTTCTGTAGTACGAGAGCCTACAGCACCTGGGTCGATAGCATAGCCACTTCCATTAAGTTTAGGGTCGTGGCCAGGATTTAAAAATACTTTTCTAATTGCCATAGTTATTATTAACCTCCTATAGTCAACGATTATAGTACTGTTGAAACATAGTAGTAAATTGGTGAAAGGAGGCTATATAATGCCAGATTTCAATGAAAAATACGATCTGATAACCTATAATGATTTATCCCCAGATTTAAGGGAACTCATTAATAGCTCTGATAAAAATCTCCAAAAGAGTTTGAATCGACATATGAATGATAATGAGGTTCATGTAACTGGTATCGAAAAAATGTTTTGGAATTCCAAAGCACCTATTAATGATCCAGCATTTACTGGTAGACCAACAGCACCTACTCCTGAGTTGAATACTCGGAATGATACTATTGCTACTACTAGATTTGTGCACAATGCCCTATATGGTCTTACTCCAGAACGAGCTAAGACTGCTGACAGACTTAAAGGTACTGTAACCTTTGCACTTACAGGTGGGGTAACGGCTCCATCTGTTTTATTCGACGGTTCTAATAATGTAACTTTAAATATCACATCTATTGACGCTAGTGCTATTAATGGTAAATTTGGTCCATCAAACTTATCAGCTGGTACTTATGATATAAATATTAGTGGTATTGCAGCTAAAGCTAAGTCTGCTGATTCTATTGCTGGTCTTAATGCTGGTGATATTGCATTAAAAGATTCTCCTAACTTTATTGGTACTCCGACTGTACCAACAGCCGCTGCTGGAGATATCTCTTCTAAAATTGCTAATACTTCATTCGTTAATATCGAAATTGAACGTATTAAAGATTGGGTTAAGAGAAACAATAATGCAGTTAATAGTATAAAGACTGTAAGTGCTTCTGGTAAAATTACAGCAGCATCTACAGGACCTGATGCTAATGGTAATATCAATCTTAATGTAACTAATTTACAGATTGATCGATCATCTTTAGGTAATATTGATGCTGATACAGTACGTGGTTTTACTGTTGGTTCTAGTGTACCAGCTAATGCTAAATTCACAGATACTGTATATGTACATCCTAAGACTTCTACTGACCTAACTGCAGGTAGTTTTAGTCAAGTATTAGTAGACCGTGAGGGTCACGTTATTGCTGGGGCTAACCCTAGTAGCATGGATATTAATATCACTGGTACAGCAGCTAAAGCAGCAGCATTAGCTACACCATACAAAATGAAATTCAGTGGTATCACTGCTTCTGAATCTATCATTGATGGTAAAACTGAAACTGTAGTTAATGTAACAGCAATTCCATCTGCTATTGTCACTGAAGATACTAATCGTAAATTCATGACTCCAGATGAAAAGACTAAACTTAGTGATCTACCATCTAGTGCAGAATTGACTGCTAAACTTGATGCGGTAGCTTCTTCTATGGATTGGAAACCTGGTGTTGCTAATTATAGTGATATTGCAACTACATACACTACACCTAAGAAAGGTATGGTAGTTCCTGTAACTAGTACTGGCTCTATCTATCGCTATAATGGTACTACATGGGATACTATCTCTAGTGTAAATATTCCATTAGCTACTAATACCATTGATGGTAAGATGTCTAAAGAAGATAAGCTTAAATTAGATGGTATCCAAGAAGGTGCTACTAATTATGAGCATCCTGCTACACATCCAGCTACTATGATCACTGAAGATGCAACTCATAAGTTTGTATCTACAGATGAAAAGACTCGTTGGAATGATACATACACTAAAGCTGAAGCTGATCTTAAATTCTTAGCTAAACTCGATGCTGCTACTAATAAAGCAACTATTGGTGAAAACTGGACTATTAAACCTGGTACTGGTGGTGCATTAGACTTTGTGTATAATGATACTATTAAAGCTACATTAGGTACTAATGGTTTATTCGTTGCTAATGAATTATCCGAATCTGGTTCTGCTGGTGCTAGTGTAACTACAGTTAGTACTTGGAAAGCCCCTGTTGCTAACGTATCTGACCTAGATGCTACTGCACCTAATGGGTCTGTATGTTTAGTTACATCTACAAATACAATCTATACTAAAACGGCTACTGGTTGGACACAAGTTAGTGGTGGCTCTGGTACACCAGCTCCTAGTGGTGATTATATTACTAGAGATGAATTGAATACGTCTTTATCTAGATTAGAAAAGATGGTTAGAGATCTTCGTGGAGGAGAATAATGGCAGATAAAAATTTGACAAATAGGATATTTGATAATATCGCCGCTGGTTTTGCTGATGTACAAAAAGATATCAGTGATGCTAAGAAGGCTATTGAAGCTGCTGGTGTTCCATCCAGCGGTACTACAAAAAACTTATCTGAAGAGATTGCTAAAATCCAAACTAAAGTTACTGATGATATTAAAGAATCCGGTAATATTGAAGGCTTTGGTGGCGGTACTATGGATATTAAAGACGGATTTATTATCCGTAAAGTCCATTATAATAGTATGAATGAGAATACTACAGAACCGTTGACTAATAATATAGATTATAAAGTCCCTGATGATATGTCTTATGAATTAACTTGGCCTACAAACGAAGCTATGAAAAAAGACATTGCTGATTTTCGAAACTTACGTTATAATGAAGATCCAAATATACAAGAAAAGTATAGCAACTATAATAGACCTTTGGTTCGTTTACATTTCCAAAAAAATAATACTGGTAGATTGGCAAATACTGGTCAGTATGTTAATCTCAAACCTTATAAACCAAGTACCGGTGGTGACGGTATTGATGCACCGCAATACGATCTAGAGGTTCGTTTAACTGATGACACAATATCCACAGCTGATACTGTATCACAATCGCTCATTGACGCATATAAATTGAATAATTCTGAAGTCATTACTACAGATACAGTTATTAAGTATACAGGTGAAAGTGCTATGTCTTTACCATTATACGATAGTAAATTCGTCATTAACGGTAATGATGTACAAGATTCTATTATAGTTACAGATAATTTTGTAGCAGGTATTCACCCTAAAATAAAAGCAACCATTTGTAAAAAAATTATCTTGCATAATGACAATTTAATTATTGGACGTCTTAAAGGATGGCGTGATTATACAAATATGTCCACCAAAGGTATAGATGTCTATATTGATAAAGATACTGAAACCTTAGAAGTTGATACTGATAATTTAAGTCAGTATATTACAAAGCAGCCTACAATGAAATATGCTTTGATTGGACCTACTAGTAGACATACAATGATTAATATTTTGGTTAATAAATCTGATAAAATGACTGCTAGTATCAGAGCCGTAGCTCTTAAATTAGCACCTATGTGCATAAGAGTATATAACTATGATAGAAGCGAATATTATGATTTCAATAAAATGAAATGGGAGCCTACCGCTGGGGTTAGTGATTTTATATCATGGCCACGTTATCTATCTGATAGAAATGTAGATGTCAATACTATCTTCTATTATAACGGTTGGGAATCTGATAGATATACACTAGTAAATAGATTTGGCTTAGACGATAATGGCAGTAATGGTTTATCGCTAAATATGTCATATATACGTGAAATTAGCCAACTACAAGATATTGTAAATAAAGCAAAAGACGGGTATATATACCAAGTCGGTCGTGGCGAATATTTAACTAAAAATAACACTATTACTCTTAATAGCCCAGACTTTACATGGAAAACAAATAAACGTCTAGGTATGACATCCTCAAGCTTCCCTAAAATGGTCTATAATTACTTTAGTATACCAGAAATTGATGGTGTTAAAACTGTTACATTAGATTTGTCCAGAATGCCTGGTGCTACATATGGCTCTCAAGAATTCCCTCTAGTTGGGTTAGAGCCAGAAAACGGACAAGTTATGTGTCAGGTAGTATTAGCAGGTGAAAATGGATCTAATTTAGCTGATACTGATTTTGAACTATTAGCTGCCCCTGGTAATACTAAGTTCTTAGATCGCAATAAAACACCTATAACTACTGTAACTGTAGATAGAAGTTCTGTTAGAGATGATAAATATATTATCCCTATCGTCTATAATAAATTTATTACAGAAGTGGATCTTACTGGTTGTACCATCGGTAAAGTTACAGGTTCAAATAATGGGGTATTTGTAACTGCATATTATGACAATACTAAACCTACTACTCCTATGATATTTAAACTACACAATTGTAAGTATGGTGATGTATATAGTGGTTCAGCTAAAGATAGAAATCCTGAAATTAGTCCATTAGACTCACGTCGAGCAGAAGAAAATGCTAAATATGTAAGATTCTTAATTGATGAATCTGATCCTATTTTACAAGATGATGATGTCTTAAGATTACGCTTATCTTTCTATAATATGGATCAAACTAAAAAATATAACTGGTCTAAACGGACATGGGAAGCTTTAGATGCACTAACACCTGACAATAAAGAATATAGATATATAGCTAACCCTCATTTGGAAGAAGAGGAAGAAGCCGCTAGACGTGCTGAGGAAGAAAGTGCAGCGAACTCTGCTTCCGAAGAAGAAAATGCTGGCCCAGAAGAGCATACTTCTGAAGAAACTGCAGAAGAAACCCATTCTGAAGATGAAAGACCTGCAGATGTTTTATAGCGTAATGTAGTAAAGATTAATTAATTATGGAGGTATAAATGGCAGAAACTGAGAATACAAAAAATACTACTGAACTCATTTTAGAAAATATCGAAAATGGGTTTAAAGAAATTAAAAAAGATCTTGAAAATGTAAAAGTAGCTATCTCTGAAACAGGGATAGCAGCTGCTAATACCACTGCTGGTTTGGCTAATGATGTAAAGAAAATCTCCAATAAAGTAGAAGAAAAGATTAAAGCTGCTGATGTGGTTACTGGTTTAGCTGGTGGCTCTGTAAATATTAGTAATGGCTTTATGTATTCTGCTTCTTCTGAAATGATTGACCATAATAGTATTGGTGCTATTCCTGGATTGACTACATATACTGTACCAGAAGATAAGAACTATCTTATCCAATGGCCAACAAAATCCTTTATGGAACAAACACCTTCGGATAAACGTAATATTACTATTAACTTTGGTAAACGTCATTTTGGTCAATTATGCAATACTTGTTATCGTATGCCTAAGTATACTGATTTGTATAATGATGAGCCTACATACAATCTTAGAGTAAATCTTAATGATGATAGTATCGTATTGAAAACAAAAGCAGATCTTACTGAAGATGAATTAACTATGTTAAGCACTGCTGAAATAGAAGATACCAGTGATATTTTCGAATGCAAAGGAACAGCATCTTTACCTGAATATACCTCTGATTTCTATATCAATGGTAAAGCCCCATATGCGGCAGTAATCAAATGTGACCAATTTGTTGTATCAGGTAATCCTAATGTAAAAGCAGTTGTTACTGATACTATTATCATGGACGAAGAACTTATTCTACGTAACCGTGCTGGCATGGGCCAATATGGTAGACAAAATACTATTGGTATAATTGGTGCTAATGGTGGTAATAAAACATCAGCATTCAAAATCTATGTACCTAAAGGGAAATCTAAATTCAATCTTATCAATTCTACTTTGAATCCTGATAATGAATACGTTAAGAATAATATTAGCAAAATTTCGGACTATGCTACTATTGCAGACGTAAGTTTCCAATACTATACTCTTATTGCTGTAGAACCTACAGAAGAAATGACAGCGTTCTTAATTAAAGAAGCCGACAAGCTAGTTAAATTAAGCGTATCTGTAGTTTCCCATGATTTCACTAAATACTTCGATTATTGTGATCTAGCTTGGAATGAAAATAAAGATAAAGAGTTCCATTATATGTATCGACAATGGTTCGATTATCTTGTACCTACAGAAGAAGATTATAAATATTATAAATTCAACGATGATGTAGCACAAAATACATTTAAAAACTATAACCCAGCAGCTACAGATTATACTATTACGCTTATGGATGCTAGTGCATTGAAAACTGCTAACACTGAGTATGGTCAAGATGTGTATGCTTTAGGCGATAGCAGTGGTTTATATCATAATAAAACCAATACTATGATCATTCCTAATAAGAAATACAGCTGGATGTTTACTAAAGCAGTATATTGTGATACAGATTTCCCATTCGATGGTAGTGAAACTAATGATGGACCAAGCGAACCTACTACAAGCGATGGTAGAAATATTTACAGTTTAAACATCTCTCCTGATGTTGTCAATACACCATCAATGTATCATCTTGTAGATTTCTATAAGACTAATCTTATTGACAATCAAAATGCAGATGTCCATCTATTAGTCGAAACAGATCGTGGTTACGATGCTGATACTAAAACATTTACAACTTATGATAATAACTTAGCTCAATATTATTTAGAATCTGATTATCGTGCTTATCTTAAACATAAAACACGTGATGGTTCTTTAGGTGATATTGAAAATATAGTTATTATTGGTGAAACAGTATATGGCGCACCAAGTAAATATACTAAATACGTACCATACTTCTATAACCGTAATATCAAAACCATCAAAGGTACAGATATTACAATAGTACCTTTCCGTTTAGAAGCTAAACAAGGTAAAGTTACTGGTGTAACTTCGGATGAAGTTGCTATACCAGAAACCCCTATGGAAATTATCTTAGACGGTAACTGTGCAATTTCTGCATGGCAAGGTGGTTTGTATTATGACCGTACTGGTAAACATCATATCATCACTCCAGCTAAAGGTGAATATAATGCTAAGTACGTTCATATCTTAGTAGATGAAACTAATCCTCTAGTGACTAGCGCTAATGCTTGCCGTTATCGTTTAGCTTTATTTACTAAAGATAAAACAAAACGTTATAACTACACAACTAAGACTTGGGAAGAAGTTGCATCCTATACTGGTGATACTGGTACATTTGCAGAATTATTCCCAGAAGATTTTGCTAAATTGACTGATGTTGTAGAAGTATAATAGGTACATTAAGGGGAGAATCAAATGGAATACTCGGCTAAACTAAAGAATCTTTCAGCTGCAGAAAGAATATTATATATTCATGACTTAACTAAAGATGGGGTCTCTCTAGACCTCATCTTAGAGTCTATTATTGCTGATGATGATTTAGCACTATACAAGTTCTATGCTAAGCAATACTTAGATATGCTAGATGGTACAGTATTGGGTCTTTGTGTTAAGCATAAGGCTTCTAATATCTTAATCTATCTAGAGTCTTGTAATCAGGCTTGGTTCAATATTAAGAATGACTATAATATCACTAGTGTAATACTTACTGCTATTGATGAATTAGATTATTCTGATATACTTGCTTTCTCTAGTTTAACTGGTATCTTATTCCGAGCGTATAAGCATACTGGTGTTACAAATGCTATCTTGGATTTATATAAAGCATTCATGATTAGATGTATAAAGAATAAGAAATACTTCTTCTTGAATACATTCCATAATCACGTACGTGGTTTATTTGAAGACAAGGTCGGTGACCTTGCTTTAGATAAGCTACTTAAGAACTATATGTCAGAGGAAGAACTACAGAACTATAATGAGAATTATAGATTAGATATTTAATTTTATATAACACTATAGTATCATTGGTCTGCGATGACAGTTCAATGGTAAACCTCGATAAAGCAATTAGCAGAATGAATCCCCATATAGACAATGTCTATATGGGGTTCTTTCTATCTATTCTTCATTTCAGCATTGTTTTTTGCTACATATAAGGTTACGCCAATGATGATCTTATTAGCTACTATATTAGTAAAAGACTCTTTTCTATATACATAGTGAGCTTTCTCCAAGAATACTGGAGTAGTTCTAGCTATAATATAATCAGATACATATTTACGCATTTGCTTTTCTATATCTTCTCTAATATAGTTGTCATCATTGAATGCTAGGTTATTAATAACTAAGAATTCATTGATACCCTCTTGAATCATATTATCAATCATATTATCGACTTCACGTACATCGATCTTAATTCGAGAACGTTTGAAAGCCATTTGCTGTTCATAGAAATATGTAACACGATTAATGATTACACTAACGGTAAAGAAGAAAGCTATAATACTAATAGTTAGTATTACCGTAAGACTGATTTCCAAGGTTGTACTCATTGTATCGACTCCAATTCACTAAATGATCACGAACTTCCATCAATCCATTATCTTGTGTGGAACCGACTTTAATAGCTTCATCTAAGTAGCGTATAACTTTATTGGCTATCTCAATAGTGATACCATATTTATACTCTTCTAAGAAAGCTCCCCAGTTACCAAAACACATATCTGGATGAATGAAGAAATTATTTGTATTATGATAAAGTTGGTGAGCTGTTAAATTTAACATTACAAGCATTACCTTATGCTCATGATGAACTTTACGTAAATGCTGTACTAAGTCAAATGAAGTAATATACCCTGTAGTATTAATGATATGCTCTGTAATAATAAAAGCAATATCAAAAATAGTTAGCATATTATGATGCATCTCAATAGTAGCCATATCCATAGTGATATTATTATTGATTTGACATCTGTCCATACCTAAATTCATTAAGAAGAACTTATAATTCTTATAAGCTCTAGATGCTCTAAATCTAGATACAGCATTCTTTACAAAACTTGTATATCTATCAATATCCATTAGGGAATATTTAGTTTGATAGAACTCCAATTGGTATGGTACAAAAGGAGATTTTATAACTGGATTATTTGGACTTGTAATAATGCTTAAGTCCGGAAATGGTTGACTCATATTCTAAACACTCCTGTTGTTATTCAAATAGGTACGATTAACTTGATGTTGGGCTAAATAGGCTATTACGGTCAGTACATAGTAGTAATCGAATAATTCCATTCCGAAGGGAGGAACTACAAAGAATGAGACTTTCTCATATTATTAAAGCAATCTCACCTGAGCCTTTTGTAGATAATACTGTATACTATAGTAAAATCTTAGCATTAGGTGCAGTAGTAAAAGATAAAGACTTAGCTGATTCTAAAGAATCTGAAGCATCTATGTATTATGCTGACCTATATATTCAATCCATCGAAGGTAAAGCTCCATATGATGCTTATGAGTATAATGACCTTATCTTATCTCGCTGTGAAATAGGTAGAGAATATTGGATGGGTATTAAGAAAGATCCACGACTCATACCATTAAATAAACGTGAAACTTGTCGTAAGTTTGCATCTGAATACTTTGTAAATCACTATGTAGAATATAATGAATATTATCGTATGATTATGGGTAAACCACCATTAGGTATGCCATTCTTATATGTAGATGCTGACTTACGTAAAGATAATATTGGTGTAGACTTTAGTAAGCCTATGCATGAAATGTCTGAGTTTGAATTAAATATACTAGAAGATCATGGTATAATGGACGATCTACGTTCTAGGTATATTGGACCAGCATATGCTTATCTAAACTATATAGCATCTGGTATTACTGCATATGCTGCACGTAAAGCCGATAACTTTGAGTTATTATACTTACCACGTATAGACCAACAAGTTTTATCTGATAAATTTAAGAATCGTTATATAATAAACCGTGCTTATACTATGGCAACTGTGTATGCAGAAGCCTATAGATTTGATAGTGATTACTATACTAACTTTATCACCATCTTCATTCTATTACAAACTATGATTGATCTTATCTCTGAAACTGGTGAGCATATTATCAAGCTAGATGTATTAGATGAAAGATGTATTCGTTATATCTTTGAATGGCATGATGTACCATACTATGATGAGATTCCTTTGAAATATCAAATAGCTATGGTTAAGAATCTTAATAAGCTATTGAAATTCAAATCTACACCAACTTGTATGGTTGATATATGCTCATTATTTGGGTTTGATGATATTAGAATCTTTAAATACTATCTTCTTAAAGACAGAAAGTCTGATCCTGATACTGGTGACTATGTATTTAACTATAAATACAAGACATATCTAGATACCGAAGAAGTTATGGATACCGCTACAAGCACTATGCCTATAACTGACCATAATAATATCCCTATACCATATCCTAATAACGATACAGAGTTCTTAGATAAGGGCAATTATATACATCTGTATGCTGATGACTTATTAGTACCGCCATCCGAATACAATGTAATCGATCATAAGATAGTATTTGAAAATGAGCATTATCTTGATGGTAAGACTACACTTAAGTTTGACTTCTTAAGCAATAAGACACCAGATATTCCAGCTAATATTAATGATTATACTATTAAAACTGAGTCTAAGTTTATCACTATTGTAGATAATAATACAAGAGAAGTTCCTATAGAGTTTCCTGTAGATAAAGACACTTACTTTGAAAAGGGTTTTGGTTTAAGACTATCAGTTGGTTCTACATTTATAGACCCAACACGATATAGATTCAATGATGACTTTACTAAGATTATCTTTACTGATGATATAGATTGGAATATTAGTGATACTAATGCTAATAGAGAACTTATAGCTGTATTTATCTATTCTGATAAATACAAGTTTAAGTTTAAAACTATTCAAACTAAAGCTAAAGATACATCTAATACTATCATTACTGAAGTCCCAGAAGATATTGACTATGTAGACCATGGTGTATACTTTGCAGATACAGCATCTGTATATCTTCAAAAAGATAGATACTTCTCTACATTGACATCAGATAATAAACTTAATATCACTAATATAGATAATGATGATAAGTTTATTAAAGACCGTGTAGTTAATACTAACTTTATATATTCTAATACTAAACCAGTAGCATTACATACAGAAACTCAAACTATCACTGTAACTACACCGGGTGAAACTAAGTATGAACTAAATTTCCCATTTACTGGATATATAGATAATAATAATGTCATCGAAGTGTATGTAAATGGAGACCCATTAGCATTCACTGAGTATACCATTCTTAAGAATACTCTCCATATTAATAAACAAAACTTATTAATGCGTAAGGGTATTACTATAGAAGTGATATATACATACCCAGAAGACCAAACTGTAACTAATAAGAAAGTTAAAACAGTTGCAGTTGATAATAATAAACAAAGTGTACTATCTCTTGAGTATCCATATGATGGATATATACCTAAGAAGAATAAGATTATTCTATTAGTTAATGGTAGACGTTTAGAAGAATCTAGATTTAGATATACTGATACTGGTATAGAAATTACTGATACTAAGTTCTTATTGAATATAGCTGATAATGTCGTATGCTACTATTATGATTACCCAGAGAATGAGTTTTCTATCAATATAGAAGACCAATTCATAACCACTCCTATTGAGGGCACTAGTAAATTCCAAATCATATTCCCATTCTTTAACTATATGAAATCTCATAATGGATTATTTGTAACTATTGGTAGTACATTGGTATCTCCAGAACGTTATAGAATCAGTGGTGATATCTTTGAGTTTACTGATGGTACAGTTATTGATAGTGATCGTGGTTTTAATATCACTTTCATATACAATACTATCTTTAGAAAATACAATAAGTATATTAAGTCTGAGATGGTAATGGCCGATATAGCAGATGATGCTACAGGTATTACTATTCCATTCCCATTTGATGGATATTTAGAGTCTCCTAATAATAATCGTATGATGATGGTTATGGATGATGGATATGTATTGGTTAAGAATGACTATGAAATCATTAATGGTAAACTATTCCTAACCGATAAAGCTAAGACAGCAACTCATGGTTCTAAAATCAAGTTTATCTTTAACTATATCAATGCTAAGATTAATAAGAAACTAGTAGAAGATAATGAAAAGAACTATGATTTAAAATTCGTTAAGATTCCATTAACCGAATCTGGTGATAAGTATATCAAAGATAAAAATAACCATATCCCTTACGATAAAATGACTGAGGGTGATGGGTTATGGACTGGTGAAATGGATAAAGAAGATGTATATAGAGAGATTCTTGATAAAGAGTTTAACTATGTACGTACTAAGTATATTACTATTGACTCTGTAATGTCTATGACTAAGATTGCATTTGATATGCCTTACTTCTTTAACTTATTATTTGATAAAGTCAAACTAGAAGATAGGCTTATGTTACAAGTACCATCTATTCGTGAGTTTAAAATGTTTAGACTTAGTGATATTATGTGTACTCTATTCTCTCTAATGTATGAATACTATAATCTTGAAGATGATATCATGCAAGATCCTGAAAAGATTATGTATATCATGGGCTTTAACTTCGATGCAGACTTAGGCGTATTGCAAAAGATGCTTCGTGGTCCTAGATATTATAAAGACTTAGATTATACTGGTGCTGATAAGTTTGAATCTTATAAGACTCCATTGACTTCAGCTAAACAGTTATTGAAAATCTTTAATAATAACTTGGCTTTACGTAATAGTCTTCTTACTCATATGAAAGATGCTAATAACTATCGTGAGTATAATGCATATAAGAAGACATATGAAGCCTTAATGCAAATCAAATACAATAATGACTTCTTCAAGATGCCATTTGAAGCCGATAGGGGTAAAGAACCTAATAAGTCTTACTATAACTTCCTGACTTATAGAGATAGAGACTTATCTGGTCTTATTGATAGTATCCGTAATATTAGTGATCTTACAGAAAAAAGAAAACGTATCATCAATACTTGTATTGATATTACTAAATACGTAGAAAGATACTTTAATAGTAATGAATACCAATACTTATTTAATTCATTCCCTGGTGTTGGTTTAGACTTTATTAAACAATACGTAGCTAAAGTCATTAACTTCTTTAAATCTTATAAGATCGAGGTTATGGGTATTAATACTATCTATAAATTTGATAGTAGACTATTTGAAACCATTAGAGCTATAGATGATATCTGGTATATCTGTAAGATTAAAGATGATGATAGTATTGATATAGTTGATGGTATAGTAAATACACATATCAAATCTTTAGCTAAAGATGCCGTACATTTCTGTGATAAGATGTACTTACGTAACTGGTGGTATAAAACTCTTATTCTTGCTGATATGTATGATATTCTTCCTAAGGATATTATCAAATACATTGTATTGAAACCATTAATAGATGAGATTGATGGTTTAGATGGTGTACATGATAAACTTAACCTAGATATTAAATTGATGCTTGATGATCATATCAACTCTTTATTCATTTATGATACTATGGGTAGTAATGTACACTTCAAAGTTAAAGATACAGCAAGGGCTCATGACCATATGTGGCTTAACCCGTTCTATAAAGCCTAGTTTAACATAGTTATAAAGTTTAAGCTTAAATAACGATAAATATATTTATGGAGGTCGACATGTCCAATACTAAAGAACTCATTTTTAACGAGTTTAACGGTACTGAAGAGAAAGCATCTATTCGTTCTCATGCATACCGTGATACTGATATTGTAATTAGAGCCTTGGGTACTGATAAAGTATTATTCCGTGGCAAAAATAAAATTGTTTTACCTGGTGCTGAATTCACAGCTCGAGCACATTTCGGATTTGCACCAACTACTGAAATCACTCCTTCCTATAATACTGAACTAGGTTTAGAAAACAGTGTATTCGAAGTTCCTGCAGAAGCAGAAAAAGTTATGCTATTCTGTGTTGGTACTGATGGTTGTGGTCGTGAAAACTCTCAAGTACGTGAAGTTAACTATGCTAAATGGATTACTCCTGAAGCATTGGTTCCTTTCCGTTATCCATTAGTAACTGAAGATATCAGTGATGCTAAGAAAATGACTTATCATGGTCGTAAAGTAATTGGTAACCGTGTTGCTTATTACTTTAAAACATTCGAAACTGAACCTGTATTAATTCGTCGTTTCGAAGATGGTACTCCTATTGATGCTAAGATCTACAATACTAATAAAAACTTAGATGTAGAAACTGTAGTAGAAATCCATCTTAAAATTACTGAAGATGAATGTCGTGAATTCTTCGTTAATACTGTAGGTCTTAATGAAGCACGTATTAATACTATCTCCTTATGCTATGCTTGGCGTAAAGAAATCGACGGCGTAATGCATTACCAAGATATCCGTCCTTTGACTAAATTGAACTTCCCTAATGAACAGTTAATCGAACTCAACAAAGGTATCGATATCACTTACCAAATTTATTATTAATAACTAATATAACAAAGATTGTAATAGAAGACGGAACCCATCCACTTCTTCTATTACATTCACTCATAGGATAATCATCCTATAAATTCTTTCATGGTTAGTTGATATTACGTAGTCAACTAATTACTCTCCTTATAATAACACGGTTGCAGACTACTCTCCCTGCAACCGTGTTATTATTACAAAAAAAATAATACATGGGTAGTGTGGTGTAACACTACCCATGTATATTAATGACTATAAGTGATTTTCAGTTATAGTCATTTTAATTCCTACAGATTTGAGGAATCTATAAGCCATTATAGCTTCGTGATGCGTTACGTTGTTAATACCAGCGTAACGATCAGCCACAAGGCTCATAGCAGTGCGGATCTGCCAATCTAAGTTGGCAGATCTTTCTGCTAGTTGATTAGCGTAGTTACCTACGCATCCTCGACCGTTCATAGGAGTCACCTCCTTTCGGCCTGTAGACATATGTCTACAAGTGTATGGTTATATTTAGATACGGCTAATGCTACTAGCTGTATCTACCATACACAATTATAGTATATAACTATAAAGATTAACTTTTACTATAAAAAAACAAAATTCCCCATATAGGCAATGCCTATATGGGGATATCTTTTGTCTTATAATGTATCTTGAAGAAGTAATGAATGAAACTCTCTTAAGATTCTTTCATTGAATGAAATATCGATTGCATTCTTATATTGCTCAGGTACATAGTTTAGATTAAATTGACTACAACTAGTTCTAAACTCATACTGAGAGAATATATTGAATGGTCTATAATATCCTATATCCAATTTACGTTCAATATAATCATTGTATAATCCATGGAGCTGCTTAATAGCATTACGCTTATCTCTCTTATAGATATTGATTATATTATCAAAAGACTTCAATAGATATGGAATGTGTAAATCCACAACCCTATTAGGCATACCCTTAACTTCGAAATATGTCATAAGCATATCTCTAGTGAAGAAGATGCTCATATTATTTAACTCTAAGTAATCATAGTATATAGACTTTGCCTTGAAAGTTATACCGTCAAGTTCTGGGTATAATATATTAGGATTTATGATAAATAACGCATCATTACGTATCTCCAGTAGGGATACTAAGGGAACTTCATTTTTTTCGAGAAAGGCTAACTTAGCCTTCTTAATCCCCTCAGCTAAGGTAGAACTGAGATGGTTGTCTCGTATGAAATTCCCCATAAAGTATTGTCTATTGTATCTATCCATATGATAAACCATATCATATGTCTTATCATCAATCTTTCCATACTTGTATAGTATATTAAGATTGGCTTTCTCAATATCGTACTCCACGATATTACTATCGATTACCATTCTTATATCTGATACGTAGTCTCGTCTGGCTAATACCTCATCATACAAGCTCATTAGTAAACATACTCCTTACTTGTACACCATATGTAGATGGCATACCTCTTAGAGGTTTATGCTCTGCTATTTGCTGTAATATTTGAGTGTATAGACCAGACGATTGATTGATGCTAGAAAAGTCTAAGTTTTCTGCTGACTCAAAATAGTCATATTCTTGTAACAGTTTTTGGTCTGTTACATCTCGGATATAGATTGGTTCAATACCCCATTCTTCTTTAAAGAAGTCTCCTATTACTTCAGCAATATTGTATAACCAATCGTTATACATATCAACTACTATGATAGCTGTGTTATTATTGATGACGCATGTAGCAATTTCAAATAACTCTTTAAAAGCTTTTTGGGATTGATTCATTACACTATCACCAAACATGAAATCATAGTCCTTTGTAGCTGGATCATAATTACGTAACGCATATATAATCTCAGCTACACCTTCAAGAGACTCTAGTCTAGTTATATGGATATCTTCTTTTAGCTTAAAGAGATCTTCATATAATCTAGAAGTGATTGTGTCTGTAAAGATTAGTTTCATAATCTTAACTCCTTACAAACATAGATGGTCTTGTACCACGTAAAGATGCTTCATATGTATCTTTAGCAATACGGTTAGCATCTTCAAAAGATAGTCTATCACCATATCTAGCCATAAGCATTGGTTGTTGGTTGTACAAGACATTTTGAATGAATGCTTGAGATGCTTGGGCTCTACTAAACAACGCAATGAAATTATCATAGGAAATATTATTGCTTTGCTGTAACCAAATCAATGCATCAAAACCAGCACCCATATCAGGATAAATAGCATAAGCATCATCAGAATACCCCAAGTTCATATTCTCAATCGGAACTTTACTTTGGAGCTTCTCTTGGAAGAATGCAATTAAGACTTCAGGGATTAGATTGAAACTATCCCATTCATCTTTAGGGAAATATAGTAATATTTGTTTACCTGTAAGTAAACCTGTGGCTACAAGCAATGCACTGTTCAAAACGACAGTGTTATTAGATTGCAAGTATGCCATATATTGGTCTCTAAATACTTGGTCTGCTACATTACCATTGTAACGTTCTTGTGCATCTAAGTATTCTGCTACCAATTCAAATGGTGGAAGATAGGCTGGGATAGTTAATATCCCACCACCATCCATAGGTTCATCTGTAATTGCAATAACCCTCGAAGGGCGTCCACTAGCTAATAAGTTATCTACCATAATAGTAGAGTTAGTTATGATGAACGCAGATGGAGCTTGTGGTGCATAATTCATTGAAACCTCCTAACTAGAAGTTTGCATCAAACTTCTTATTACTATATTTTACTTTTTTGTGTTTACCAGCCTTATTGCTAACTACACGAGACTCTTGAGCTTCTGCTTCACGTTCAATACGTACATCTTCAATGTCTTTGATTAGACGTTCAATATCTTCTTTGATTGTGTCATATAGTTTCAAAGAGTTTACACGTACAGTATACATTACTGGGCCATCTAATTCTTTGAATCCATCTTTTTCAAGATCAATGCATAAGAAGTCAGGTAAGATTTCTGTAAGCAACATTGGTTTGTTTAGCTCACTCTTACCTTTGACTTCGTTTAGCTTCTTAACTAAATCTTTAAGCTCATTATCTTCATAAGTTTCAATCTCACTCATGAAATCGTTAATACGATCTTGTAATACTTGTTTGAAGTATTTGATGTCTGGCATATTCATTAGCATTTTAGCATTCATATCTTCTTCAGTCTCCTTGTTTTCAATCTCTTTAGACTCTACTTTAGTGTTTTCTTCCTGTTTAGTTTCTACAGGTTCAGTAAAGTCATAGATTTTGCCATTTGTAGTATCGACTACGTTTACTGGTTTACCATCATGAGTAATCAATTTGATTGGTTTCTCAATAACTGGCTCTTCTTTCTTATCTTCTGGTCGAATTACTTTTACACCATTAGCTGTAACAATGATGCGTACCTTAGCATCATTCTTTTTCTTTTCTTCTTCAGCTTTAAGTGCTTCACGTTCTTCTCTTTCTTTAAGAAGAGCTTTTAAGTATTCATCGTTATGCTCTCTTGTCTTTTCAGTCTCAGTTTTCATATCATCAATAGCTTGACGATAATCATTGAGAACTACTTCATGTGGAGCTACGAATTCTTCTTTACTTTCATTGATTTGGTTAGTAAAACCTTCTTCAGTACTGAATACAGTTTTACCACCGACTTTAATTACACATTTGATTCCCATGTCAATCCCCCTAGATGGAACATAAACAGATAATTTTTCTTTTCCTTTGTATTGTTTAGCTTTACCTATACCACCACACTTCTTACACATAATCTTATTATATCCAGGAGTGTAGCCTAGCTCTCCACCACACACTGCAGTGCTATGCCAGTCTATAGGTTTACGACAATATGCCGTATCTTTATCTAGAATATACATATCGGCATAGTCTAGTAATACTGGACCAAAGCCTTTACGAACTCCCCAGTTCTTAAAAGCTTCAGTACCAAAGTCATCGATTATAAATCTTTTAGTTATTGCACGCATAATATCAAAGATATCTTCACGTACTGACCATAGCTGGTATAAATTCTCTATAGGAACTACACGTTCGAAAGTACCTATAACACCATCATCCGTGGTATCGAAGCACTTACATACGAATGGTTTTAGATATTTCTGGTTAACAATCTCATTTGGATTATTAGTTCGTCCAGCAATATCTAAACCAATCTTAACTACGAAAGAATCATCAAACTGTGGTTGAAATACTACACGGTTAGTACCAGCGTGTGCTAGTATATAACCGAGTGGGTTTAGTATTCCTGCTAAGATTTTAAACTTATCTTTAAAGAACTTGATCTTAGGATTAGTCACTGTCATTTTAATCGACTTAATAGTTTCTGCATCGAATAAGTCCTCAACCATAGGCCCTTGTAGATCATCGAAAGCTCTCTCTAATGGTACTGTATAAGCTAATGACCTATACATAGCATTTAGATGAATTTTTCTTACGTCCACATTACTATTTGTCAGATTGAGTCTTACGTCATCAGCTAATGTGCTTGCTACTATCATATGTGCCTCCTAATTCTGGAGATAGATATGCTTTAATTGCATCGTTAGCTTGCATATTTAATTCGACTTGATGCTTAGCAATAGATTCCATAGATTTGCCATTGTAAGTATCAAATTCAGGATCTTTTAGACAAGACCCTTTAGGTAAGTTTTGACCGACAGCTAGAAATTGTTCTAGAATAGAGTTCTCAAAGTTTACTCTATCTTTATTATAATCATATCCAGCTAGCTTGCCAGTTTCTTCTAAGTAGATATAATTATTCATCATATCTTTGAATTGCTCATCATCTTCATATTCCTCAAGTAAGTCAGATACTTGACCGATACGAGTCTTGTGTTTATAACTGCTTAATGCTTCTTGGAATGGGGCACGTTTATAATACCCAGCATCTTCAGATAAGTCAGTTGGTCTACGGTGAGCTTTTTCTAGCATTTCTGCTCTAGCTATACATGCTTCGAAGTTCTTATTGTCGACTTCTTTATCGCCTGTAGCTTTATAGTTACTGAATGCTGTAGCCCATGGATAGAAGTTCGTAGGAATCATAATAGGTTGACCATTTCTTCCTTGGAATGCAGACCATTCAGGAGCTGGACGTACAGGAATAACCGCATCACGGAAACGTTGGTTCTTCATACGCCAGTTATAAAGTCGTAATTCTTTTTCATCGAAATCAATACGACGTTTTTGTGTTAACATATCCCAATCAGGATATTCCCAATCTTCCATTTTACGAAGCTTTCTTGAAGATTCTGTTTGGAGTCTTGGGTCATAGATGTATTGATGAATCAAACCATATGGATCTTCTTCATCATATACTTTAGAAGCTTCTTCATTGCTAACTTGGTTTGTTACCATATAGGATGCTACCCACATACTTTTCCACCAAGCCATTTTATCTTCATGGAACTTACGAGCATTCTCATGTTTAGATTCATATTCTTCTTTAGCGAATCGTGCAGATTCCTTATTGAAGAGATATGCTTCTGCTGGAGTTAATACATTAGTATTAGGAATGAAATGTTTAAGCATATCATTTTGCTGTACTTGTGCTTTAACTTCATCCATTGGGAATGTCCATCCCAATCTATTACCTCGAGCTTGCCAAGATCTACGCAATGCACGACGTTCAAATTCTTCACGACGTTGGTTGTATTGCTCAATCAAGTAATTGGCATACAATAGATTTTGCTCATCACACCAAGCAGGATCTTCTGGTCTTGGTGTTGGTAGCTCTGCTTGCATCTTAGCAATACCACGGTCACAAGATCCGATACTATCCATCAATAGATTATAGGTATCTTGGTCATATCTTGCACTGTTTACTTGTTTAACGTAGATGCCACGTTTATCTACTAATAACTGTAACTTATCAAACAAAGCTTGCTTGTTTTGTTCCCAGTTATAACGTTTAACCCATTCAGCATATCTTGCTTTATAATCATTGATTTCTTTAACTTTAGAGTCACGTTGCTCTGGAGTAAGATTAGGATTATTAAGCATATCAGCAATAGCTTTATCATTAGGTGGAGCTTCCATATACCCTACATCATATGCAGGAACATAGAATTTATCCACTAAGATATTAAGACAACTGGAGTCTTTAGGTGTTACCATAACTTGCCAGTTAGGGTTTACAGGATAGCCTGCTAATGGATGACCACCAACTGTAGTCATCATCTCCCAGTTACGACGTTGGTCTTCATATGCCAACATTTGTGCATCTACCATCTGTCCTTGGTATTGCATACCTAGTTGCTGTTGAGCGGCAGATGTAGTATTAGATGTAATATTAGGTAAGCCAGCACCATGGAAATATGTACGGTGTGGGCTACTAATGATACGTTGTCCTTTAGGGAGTTGTGGGAATACACCCTCAGTAGGGTCTTGACCACGAGATAATAACAAGTCTTCGTATAGTTCTAATACAAATTCTTGTTCCAAATCAGCACGATCTGGATAAGCATTTAGAAATGATAATACATCGTCATATGTGTTTTCTGGTTTCCATGGTACATTATGAGGAACACCACAAACCATATCATTAAGACGATTGATATACATATTTCTGATATGTATATCATTTTCAATTTCTTCTGGACGGTTAGCAAAACCTAACCATTTCTTAGCATCATATACATCAGGGAGCATATCTGCTAAATGTAGACTGTCATCTTTAGGTGTAGATTGTAGTTCACTATACACCTTGTCAGTCATTTCTTGTGCTACTTGTTCAAGTATAGCATCAAAGTCAACTTCACCAGCTGTAATTAGAGTCTGAATATCCTTGTATCCTTTCTCATGTGCTATTTGTTGAAGTCTATTAAGAACTATTGGTGTAGCAGCAATAGCTTCAGCTTTAGCTGCTTCTTGCCAAGTCATTTGTGTTGGAGTCTTTAAAGACTCTTCAGTTACACCACGGTTTGCAGCAATTTCAGCTAATGTACGTTTTTGTTTTTTACTGTAGTTACCTAGTGGTCTATGCCAACCACTTGCATCTGGTTGCATTCTGCTAGCAGTTGGTGGGATAAAAGTATTCATACCACTCATTGGTGGTTGATTATTAAATCCATAATCCAATGGAACTGCTGTTTCGAAATCAAATTTAGGTGCATTACCCATAGCCATATTTTGAGACATTGCTATTTGTGGTTGAGGTTGTGGGTATTGCATTTGCATTTGTTGAGCCATCATAGCATCACGTTGTGCTTGGGCTTCATAGATTTTGTATAAAGGCACAGCATCTTGGAAGTCAAAATGCAAATTAGGGTCAACGCCTCTATCTTGCATTTGCTTATCTGCTATACTTTGATTCACCATTTGTGCCATATCACCCCAAGACATTCTTCCTTGTTGTTGAGGTGCTTGTTGTTGTGGCATAGGTTGTTGATACTGCATTTGAGGTTGAGTCATTTGCATTTGTTGTACAGGCTGTTGCCATTGTGGTTGTTGTACCTGTTGTTGCATACCATACCATACACCTGCTGGAACTGTTTGAACTTGTTGCGTTACAGGCTGTGGTTGCTGCCATTGTTGTTGTACAGGCTGTTGATATTGCATTTGTTTATCTGCTATATCTTGATTTACCATTTGTGCCATATCAGCCCAAGACATTCTCCCATGTTGTTGGGGTGCTTGTTGTTGTGGCATAGGTTGCTGTACAGGTTGATGGTGGTGATCATGTCCACATCCGCAGTTTTGACTGTGTTGATGTTGTACTTGGTGACCACCATTCATCATCTCTCCTAGAGATGGAATATGTTGACCTTGAGCTTGCATTTGAAGCATTTGATTGGTCAACTGATTGAAAGCTTCTGCATTCTCATTAATGAATGCTAGCTCTTCAGGTGTAAAATTGCTTGGGTTAGCAATATTAGCTTGCACCTGTTGTTGTGGTTGTTCCACAGGTTTAGGTGGTTCGATAACCACTTCTTCTTCTTTTGCCTCACCTGCCAATGAGATGAACATCGATTTTGTTTTATATACTTCCCCTTTGAGTGCAGCTAACTCTTTCTTAAGATCTTCAATCTTGTCTGCATTATCAAAGATTGTTTGTATATACTTCTCTCCATGTTTCATTAGCTCTCTATTCTTTGCTTTGAGAGCTTCAATCTTATTGGTGATTACTTCACATTGGAAGCTTGTTGTAGTATCTACTGTTGGTGTAGGTACTTGTTGTTGAACAGGCATAGGTTGTACCTGTTGTTGTCTGTTGCGTGTCCGCAACGCATCGAAATACATTTTTCTTTCTCCTTTTGTTTCTTTAAACACATGAGGGTTCCCCTCTACTTTTGAAATGGATATGAACTGTTCACCCATGCTAGGTGAGGCTTCATACTCTTCTCTTGTGATAGTTTGTACTCCCATCTGTCCATGGGGTATATAATAACTATCAATACTGAACTTATCCATAGACTTTCTCCTTTCTTAATGGAAATAAAAACATCAGCCAAAAGAATAGCTGTTCAATATCACAGCTATAATATACATCTATAAATTAAGTTCATTTGTCTTTTTTCAAGGGGTAGTTAGCACACTGAGCTATAAGTGCCCAGTGTGCTATAAATGTATTATTCTTCAGCTTTATATTCTATAGGGTTATTGTCTTCTTCATTATTAACCTCGTTTTCTGGTGGTGTTTGTAATACTTCTTCTTCAGGTTCTTCTTCTGGATCATCATAGGACCATCTACAATGTACATGATTTTCTTCAGTAGGATTTTCTTCTGGTGGATTAACTATATCCATAAGAGCTTTCTTGAATAAATCAACTAGCTCTTTGCTATCTAGCTGATATCTGTTATTGAAGAACATGTCTCCGAATAATACGATTCCATTATATCCGTATCTAACTCTAGCCATAACACCTTGTACTAAGTCTTCATGGGTTTGAGCTTTGTCTGTACTAGCCATTAAATCAGCCATAGTTTTCTTAATAAAGTTTGGATTTGTTAGTTCCATAGGATTAGCATTTTCAGCATATGGTTCCATTACGATATTGGTTACATTAGCAGCATCAAGAATCAATACTCTAAATCTACCATTTACATATACATATGCTACTAGCTTATCATTAGTCACTTCAAAGTATGGTGAAGTAATTTCAACTACTTCATCAAATACAGTATTGACTGATAGTTTTAATAAAGTGGAGAATTGTTTATTAACTTCTTCTATAGTAAGATCAGTTACAAATAAGTACTGTAATTGATTAGCTATAACTAAATTAGTCTTACCATCTTCAGTATGATAAGCAAGAAATTCTGTCTTACCTTTTTTGTAATCTTCAATAGCTTCTTCAGTAGTAGAACCCTTACCACTGTAGTCATTCATTAGAATAAATTCGATGTTTAATTCTTTCATCTCTCATTACCTCCTATAAGAAAAGATTGTTTCTTATATGTGATATCTGAAGTAAAAAGTTACCCATATAGGTCATTGACCTATATGGGACTTTTGTTTTTAGATGCGGTATAAGATTAATGCATCCATAATGATCATAATAACGATTAAGACATATACAATTTTTAAGTTTACAGATACTGGTTTAATAGCTTCCATTTCAAGAGGTTCTGCTGCATTCAAGATATCTTTAAGCTGTTTAGCCTTATCTTCTAATTCAGCTTTTACATTGCTATCATATTTATCAATATGATCAACTAATGTAGCTGCCATAGTATCAACTTTAGTTGAGATCTCTCCATCGAATTCAGCAAATTCATCTAATTTAGAAGCTTGCTTTTCAATCAAAGTAGTACTATCTTTTTGATTTTCTTCTAGAATAGCCATTTTAGTTTTAATGTCATTTAGCTCTTCTAGTAGTTGCTCAGAATTGGCTACACATTGCATAATGTCTTGATTATTTTTAATCATAGTAGCTAATAACTGTTCACGTACTTCGGCAACTGTAAAACGGTCACCACTTACTGGTTTCTTTTTATTAGTATCTTCTTTTACTTTTGCTTTAGCCATATTTCTTTCTCCTCAGTTATATGTATTCTAGTAAATGAACTAAGTATAAGTGCTTATGATAGTGTTTCTCAAAGATTACTATATTTAAAACTAAATATCTTTGATATTCTACGGAAATCTGGGTATGGATATCTTTCAGTTATAATAGGCATATTTGCCTCTATACGTCTACCATATACACCAGTACTATTGCTATTGTATAGCATCTGTCTAGTGTAATTATCGATATAATTATTGGCTTTATGTAAATCATCAGCCAATTCAAAGTACTCTTTAAATGATACAAATTCTTGATTATAGCTATTAGAGTTCAAAAAGTTATTATAAGCTTTCTTAATATGTAGCAATTTTCTTGTATCTATATGCCCATTGATATGGGATATCCTAATATTTACCCAATCAGGTATATTAGATATGACTGCTAAGATATGATGATAAAGACTTTGATTTGCTACAGGGGTTCCAGATGAGTTATACATAATGCCATTCTCATCCATGTTTCTTAACCAACCTGGTAGCCAATCACGAAGAGCACATACACTAATCTTACTATCACTAAAGATATTAAATGTGGTAAATGGACATACTTGTCGTCCAGTAGTCATTTGCTCTATATACATAAAGGCTAAAAGAAGACCATATAACTCTCCATAGTTATTGGTTGTCTTACGTATATACTGATAAGTCGGTTCTAACATCCAAAATTTTCCGCATCTATCGAGATATTGCATCTGGTCAGAGTAAAACAATGGTAGACATCCTGCTACGACATCATTATTCTGTCTAGTATGACTCTTCTTATTAACAGATGCATCTGTAAATAAGTTCAAAGTTCTTGGGTCGTAAATATCAAACACTTTCTATACACCCCCTTTAGTGTGATACAAAAATATCCAGTAAGACCAATACAGGCCTTACTGGATAGTTATTATAAGAATCAATAGTTATTTGTGTTTAGTGACAATCTTAATACCATTGCTTTGTAAGTTTTCTAATAAACCCACTAGTTCAGCTGCTTCTTTAGAGAATGTATTTTGTTTGGTTGCTTCCTTAATGAATTTAACTTTTGAATCATCAACAAGAACGGCTTTAGTGAACGTAGCATCATCTGGAACCAAGTTCTTATCACAGATATCACCAATTGCTACTAAAGAATCTGCACAGTTAGCGCATTCCATATAATGAGCCAAATCATTCGCTGCAATTACAACTAACTTTTCACCATTGTCTTGAGTATACTCAACGACAGGAATCATAGTAGCATCAAATTTCAATGCAGAGTCTAAAGATTCCACGGCTTCAGTTACTGTAATAGCTTTTGCTTTAATTTCGTCTTCTTGCAAGGTATTAAAATGACCTAAATCATATTGCATAGATAATTCTTGTAATACGTCAAAGTCTTTCATGTTTAATCCTTTCTTTGGATATAAATTCTATATCCAATTAATAACGTGTTCTAGGATTTAAAGTATTAATTATCTCTTGCTTACGTTTCTTCAATAATTCAAGTATGAATTCTTTTCTAGGTAAGTCATAAGCACCACTATCATCGATATACATGTATTTAGTTTTCAATAATTCTTGGCTCTTAGCATGATCATATGAAGCTGTAGCTTTCTCAATCTCATGTAAGTTTTCCAATTGGTCAATCGTAAAGTATGGTTCATACATCTCTACAAATTTCTTATATTCCCCGTAAACATGAGTTGTCGGGATAAATAAGTAGTTATTGTGTACTAGTTCATGTACTGTCTCTGATAGTGGGATTAAACCAACCATTCCGTTATAATGAATCCACATAACTTCTTTAGCAATAGTTTCTTCATCAAACTCTTGCCCAGAAGCTTGCTGTTTACGGTACACTACCATACAAATATCGTATAACGTAATTGGATCATGATGGATATGAATCTTAATACTTGTATTATCTCTATTAGATACGTTTTTATAGAAAGAGCAAGTATCCATATTGAAAGAAAGACGTAAGTATTGAATAAGTTCTCTATATTCAATACTATTACGTACATTCTTCTCAATCTGCTTAATAAATTTATCAAATTCCTTAGGATCATTCAATTCCCAGTCTTGTAAATCATACTGAGGGACATAATCCATCTTTAGAATAGATTTATCTACGGTAGAAACCTGATTAAGCATATTTGGGTTTCTCACTACAAACCACCTCCTTTTGGTGTGAGCTTATAGTGATGTTCTCCAAGGCCTATAAATGGTCCTTGGCAGATACAGACGTTCTACCATCTGGGTAATATTCAGTGACAAAGTCATCAGATTCAATTGTAATGATACCTGTCTTAGGATCTACTGTAGCATTAGGTGGAATAGGAGATCCATCTGGCATTGTTGTAGGAATCTTAGGTATAGATTCAGCTGGAGTAGTTCCTGGTTCTCCTGTACTAGGTAATTCATCAGCTGGTGGTAATGGTGGAATATCATCATCACCAACTGTAGGAGGTTTAACTACTGTACCAGAATCAGGTTCTTTAGGTAATTCTGGAACAGTTTCATCTTCACTAGGAGGAGCTGGAGGTTCAGCTGGAGATGCACCACCTGGTTCACTTTCATGTGGAGTAGTTTCTGTGCTTCCATCTGTAGGTGGTAATGGTGGTAACTCAGGAATATCTCCACCTGTAGAATTATTAGTATCACCAGAAGGTAATGGTGGAAGTTCAGGGATATCACCAGTATTATCATCATTCGTAGGAACCGTAGGTACGGTATGATGACCTTCTTCAGGTAATGGTGGAAGTTCAGGAATATCGTCAACGATATTATTATGATTATCAAATCCTGGTGGGTTAGCTGGAGATGGTGTACCTGCTACAGGTTCATGTACTTCAGGTTTTTCTTTTTCAACTACAGCTGGTTTAGCATCTTCAAGGATTCTATCAATATCACCTAAACGGAAGAATTGGTAATCTCCTTTGTAATATTGGTAATGCTCAGTGGAGAAGTAATTACGTACTAATGCACGCTGTTTATAGTAGTCTTCTCCAAGTTTACTTGCTACAGATGTATCTGCTTCCATAGCATCGTTAATAATAGTTGCGATTAAAGCATCGTCAATGGATACAAATCCATTTTCCATAGCGATCTTATTATACTTAGCTTTAAGATTAGTCATAAGAATAAGCATAATCTTAGCTCTACGTTCTTTTTCGGTTACGTTATTCATATCATCAACTGTTGGTGGGATTAATGTAAATTTACCATCAGCATCTAATCCTTGAATGTAACCAATACCGACATCAGCTAAACCAGTTACGTCTAGCCAAATAGCTTCGTCACCGAAGTTACTTCTTACCTCATCTAAGGTAAGAGTTGTTTCTGTTAAGAATACGACTTTTTGTTTATAAATCTGTGCGTATTTTCTCATCAGTCTAAGTCCTCCAATACTTCTTCTACTTCACTACCATTAGCTAGCTTTGCATTATAAATCTCTGTACGTATCTTACTATCTAAATACTTCTCAAAATAGTCTATATTTTCAATATTTTTGTATATATTTTTTAATATAGTCTTCCCAATTGTATCTTTTTTGGTAAGAATAGAACGGTATGATATTGCTAATTCGCAAATATACGATGTCTCCTGTGTATCCCCACTGGAAGATGTAGATAATTGCTTGTAGATGCAATTCTTGGCTAATGTAGATAGAATTAATAAATCAATTAATCTAATGTCCATTAGTCTGACTTGCAGATATATCATCGAAGGGTCTAATATCCAATCTGTATCGTCTCTACCAACCATGTAGTTCTTGGATATGTCTTCTATATCTGGTATATTAAAATATAAGATGTCATCTTCTTCTACTGGTTCTAAAGTATTTACATAACCACGTAAACGAATGAACTCATATATCCCTTCGATGGTATCTTCTTCTATAACCCCAAAGTATGTGGCTAGTCTATATAAGATGGAGTCTTCATTCTGTATACGTATATCTGTAATGATATCTATATACTCTTTAAGATTCAAAGATATTAAGTTATCCGATATTTGGTATAACTGTAAGTACATCTTTTGCTCTTTGTTTATGGTATCTCCATCTACAGCGAATAAGAAGTGATAGTTCTCTGCTGATGCTACTGGATATTTCTCTGGTAAGTCTGGAAAGAATAGTAATGATACTGTCTGACTTGTAGTCTCAATATCTTCTGTGATTAATCTATTCTTCTCCTTGGTGGACATTAAGTTCTGTATCTTCTTTAGTATCTTCATCTTGTCCAATTCTTTCTAAGAATACTTTAACGATTTCATTGTTAATATCTTCTTTGGTTCTGTATACAATCTTAGATGATTCCATATCCATTCGTTGGATGTCTACGACTACATCTGTTTCTTTGGATTCTAAACATTGCTCTTCATCTAATAAAGATCTAGCTAAGATATCATTTGCTATATCTAGCATCTTATATTGACCATCATTAATTTCATCATTACGGTCAGTCTGTTCTTTAGCCCTAGCTTCGATAGTATCTTTCAATACACTAGTATCTTTGTAATGCATCTTAAAGATTAAGTCTGCTTTAGGTAATAAGAATCCATCTGCTAGTTTCTTTACCATCTCTTTCATAATGGAGAAATCTATTCCTTGGGATTCTTTATATTTAACTGAACTCAAATATCCACTAGGCATATGCTTCATCTTGCTTACTACACGTTTAGCTAATTGGTAATAGATATTAGAATAGAAGTATCTGTCCATAATGATAATATAGTTATCATTGAAGAATGTATTGATATTGTCTAGTTCTTGTTTACTATAAAACGTAGTGAAGATATCTGTAACGAATAATGTAGTCTCTGCTAATGGACTAATAACAATGTCAACGTTATCTTCTGATTTGTATAGCTTACTAGATTTGAAATAGTCTACTAGATTATGACTAGATGGACTACCATAGTTAGGAAACTGAAACATAACTACTTTGCTTGTAATATTCTCTTCGATATAATCCATTAGTAGATTAGCTTGAGTATTCTTAAAACTTCCATCTACTCCTTCGAATACAATAATCATTGGTTTATCTAATTCTATTCTATCTAGAATCTCATAATCAAATTGCATAATTAGAATATCCTTTCTTTGTGTAGAATAATTTTTGCTTATATAATAATTAGTTGCTACAGAGACGAACTAACTAGTTCCAATAGAGAGAATAGTATCTTCTGTTTGGATAGTATAAATTCTAGTTGCTACAGAGACAAACTGTTTACCCATATAGTTATATAATTTAACTGCGTCAGCATAAAGTAAAAAATAGATCATGATACTACTTAAGATAATTAGATAATGGTGGACTAGGAGAGGGAGCAGCCTTAGAAGCTGCGACTCGACGTAAGTCCACCCTTATATAATTTCCTAAGTATTATGATACTCTACAAAATAGAAGTAGATTGTTTATCTCCTGAGTAGAGTATATACACTTTATCTCTATAGAGAGTTTTATTTTATCTTCTATATAGAAAAATTATCTCAGATAGAATAATATATTCTATCTGAGTTTCTTTGTAATAATTTTATATACAGTAGCTTATTTTATATACTATAGAGGTTTATACTTTTTCTATATTTTGTACTAATTTTATACTACATTTTTTATCTTTTTCAATAAAAAATTTTTAGAAAATACGTAAGTATTTTCTCGCCCGGCTTTCAAGGCCGCTCGAAAATACTTACGTATTTTCTTCCCCCACTTGCCCACCACCCCCAAGCCCCCTACCTCCCTCTCTCCCCCATGAAAAACATGTGTTTTTCCAGGAGACAAAAGGAGAATAAGACGCTTGAGAGCAGTGGACAAGTGGGGGAGAAAATACATAAATACTTTAATATTTTCGCCCAGCTCTAAGATAATAATGATTAACGTGGACAGTTATTCTTTGAGACAGGCTCCATCGTAGAATATGAATACCATATTCTATAACGATTATCTTAGAAGATTGTATCTTTTTGTTATGTAGCTTGTAAAAAGTTACAAAAGTATTATATGGGTAGAATAATAGTAGATACCCTACCCATATAAGAGATATACAATTACTGAAATTGTTAGTATTGTAATAATTTACAACAAAACTTATTTAGCAGCTAGAGTTCTTAAATTAGATGATAGTTTATCTTGAGCAGACATACCACCACCGAATGCAGAAATCATACCACCAATCTTAGATAATAAGTTTTGGTTGTTTTGTCCTAGTAGCCCTTGGACGGATTGTAAGATATTACCGATATCACCAGCTGGGTTTATTGCTGCTTGAGATCCCGCAGGAGCTGCTTGTGCATTACCTCCTGCAGTGTTAGTAGCAATTTGTCCAAGCAATGAAATGATAGCTTGTAATAACTGCATGATTTGTTCTGGTGTTAAACTACCAGTAGCTGGTGCTTGTGTTACATTGATATTAGCTGTATCTCCTGTAGATTGAGATGCTTGTTTTTGTGTATAGTATGAAGACACACCAGACAATACAGCATCCCAGATACCAGAACCTTTACCAAATTTAGATTTCTTTTGCTGTTTAGCATAAGCAGCTGCTGCTTTAACTGCAGCATTACCTTCAATCTTAATTTGTTTAGATTTACTGATACCTTTAGCTCTACCGTATTTACCAGTACCATAATCTAATGAAGAGTCTCTAAGAATATCTGCTTGTGATCTTGTAGCACTACCTGTAGCAACAGCACCTTGTCCATCACCACCAGTAGCGATATAACCATTAATATTCTCAGCACCGAAATCGTTAGCAATATCACCTTTAACGATAAGATTTTTACTGGAAGAGTTACCCCAATAGCCACCTTTACCATCAGCGATAACTACATGGTCAGCTTCAGCATCACTAGTCAAAGTATTTATTAATGCTACGTCACCTTCAACAGCACCAGCAGATGCAGGTTTGAATGAGTAAGGCTTGTTTTGTTTAGCCTCTTCTTCTGCAGTTGGAACGTACATATTGATTTGTTTTACACCAGCGTGCTCTAGGTATTTATTAACGAATGTACTACAACCGTTATTACCATACCCTTGGCTATTAACCATAGAGTCTGCCCAGTTAGAAGCTGCTTTAGTGTTACCACCACCAACTACACCGCCAGACATACCTCCACCGGCTCCGCCACCAGGAGAACCAAAGAATGCGTTGTACGCTTGAGTAATCTTATCCCCAGCATCACCGAAGATAGCTTTCATCAATAAGTTACCTTGTTGACCACCACCGGCTCCACCAGCAGCTCCGCCGATAACACCACTAGAGGAAAGGTTACCATTAGAACCAGCTATTGCACCATCGTTAGCATAAGCTTCTTCAGCCCAGTCTAGACGACTTTGTATTGCTTCTTTACTATCAGAAGATATTTCATATTCTTTATGGAATAAGTATGCTGCATCGGATGCACTAGCACAATCATTCAAGCTAGCAGTAATACCCATTTTATTACATTCTTGAGCAATGTAAGAGCACTGTACGCCTGGGTCAGATGAGGATTTACCGTTAGATTTGGCGAAATCAGCCAATCCTTGTTGGCGACCAGCATCTGTCCATTGGCATAGCCCATAACCTGTAGAACCATCTACAGTGATTTCTGGAGCATGGCTACCACCTTCAACGATATCAGGATATAGTTTAGATTCTTGCATCATGTTACCAAGGATACCACAAGCAGCAATCTTATTAAATCCTAATTGTGTAAGCATTTGAAGGATTTGTGGACCAGCACCACCATCGCCTCTACCAAACTTACCATGACCCCAACGAGGAATGAATGTTCTGCTTCTACCGTATTTACCACGACCTAGACGACGAAGAGCATTCTTAGAACGTCCTCGTTTACTAATACCAATAGCTGTATCAGTATTATTTAATACACTACCAATAGGGTATCTATAGTTATCGCCAGGTTCTTCTGGGTCTTGGATAGTTACAGTTTTAGACTTAGCATCATAGTCTGTAGCAGTTACATAGTGAGGGTTAGGTCCAAATGGATGATCTGAAGATAATTTACCATTACGGCTTTTACCGGATAATACAACAGAACCACCACTCATTAAGCTATCAGCTACATTGGATTTAGACAAGTTATCTGCATCCATGCCTTGGGACTTAGCATATGATTTAAAGAATCCAGGTTTAGTACCATCATTAGTTTCTTTATAACCATTCTTAGCAGCATAGTTTACTGCAGATACAGGATCTACACTACCCATGCCATGTTTAGCAGCTATAATAGCATTAACACCAGCTATTGGACCACAACCAGAATCACCGATTGTTTGTCCAGTAGACTCAGTAGAGTTTTGATATGGTAAGTTAGCAAACATTGGATCGTTTTGTTTAAAGAAAGCTCCACGACCATATTTACTTTGACCTGTCTTAGATGCTTGGTTACCACCTACACGGTCTGCTATACCTTGACCAATAGACATTAGACCATTCTTAGCCCAAGTCAAGTTATTAGATATACCATTTTTTACATAGGTATACTCATTAGAAACTTTATCAGCTATAGTACTAGCACCAGTTTTCAAGAATGACCAGGCATCACCAGCAGCTTGAGTTACTTTACCAGGAATAGCTCCAATGTCAATACCTTTAGATTTGAGCCATTGGTTTGCACCTTGTACCATATCTCCTAGGAATCCTGTAACTTTACCGACAGTGTCTTTTACTGTAGTACCGACAGCTTTCATGCCATTAACTATTAATTCACCAGCTTTACCAAACATGGTTAAGATTGGTTGAGCTTTGGCTGATAACCATTCGACACCAGTCATAGCTTTACCACCAATGTATAATAGCTCATTACCTATAGCATTAGTTGCCGAAGATGCTACATCTTTAGCTTTATTCCATACATATTGAGCTTCATTGGATGCTTTACCAGCGAGATTAGCTGCTACACTTTTAACTGTTTCTTTAGCACTATCGATTTTATCGCTAACCCAGTCTTTGACATCTTTAGCTGTTTCTTTAGCCTTATCCCATAATCCTTTAGCAAAGATATCATTGTATTCTTTAGCTGTAGAGATTTTAGATGGAGCACCTTTAGGATGAGTATCAGGATTATCATTGTACTCTTGAATACGACGTTTAATATCTTCACGGAATGGTGTCATATCATAGAATATACCAGCCAATACGTTAAAGATATCTTGTTCATCAATCAAGTTAAGACAAATATTACTGATAGTACGAGAAGCACCAGCTATGACTTTAACACCAGTATCTACGTTAGCATCATATGCGATATCGGCAATATTATACCAATCCCATACACCGCCAACAATACCAGAGATAACATCGTAAGCTACCCATACAGCACCAACACCTGCACCAACAGCTAATGCCTTAGATGCTAACTTAGCAATACCAGCAGCGGCACGTTTAATCAAAGTACCAGCTACACGTTTACCAGCTTCACCTGCCATCTTAGCTATACGTCCAGCAACTTCTTTATTAGGCATTACACTACCAATCTTATTAAGCATGGAAGTTACACCATTAGAAACCCAGCTAAATATCTTACCAGCAATACCTTTAGTGGATTCGGCAGTTTTACTCATCTTATTTGCAATTTGAGATAATTTGGATTCATTCTTAACAGCAGCTTTACCTGCATCAGTAGCAGCTCCGCCGCCAGCTTCAGCTGCAGTAGAACCACCACCTGTAGCTTTATCCCATACAGCACCGACTGCTTTATCGGTGAGATACCATTGTCCGGCATCCATTGCTATATCAGTTACACCATAGCCACTATTATCGCCAGAATCGACGTTTTGAGTGGCTTGCTGTACTTCCTCACTGGAAGCATCGTAATTTGCTCCTACAGGAATATCACCGTTCCCAGTTACATCGTAACCGGCCATATTAGGATCCATAGTTTCTGGTTCAGCAGCACTTGCTGTCATAGAATCAAGAGCATAATCTAAACCAACAGTAGCAGCTATAGATGCAGCAAGTTTAGTTTTAGGTCCACCAAACTTACCAAAGAATCCACCTAGTTTACCTTTAAGTCCACCAGGTTTCTTTCCTGGTCCTTTACCTGGTCTTTTCTTACCAGATCCGCCACCAGGAGATATATCACCACTAAGACCCATATTCTTAGCCATTTGAGAATAGTTAGGTCCACCTTTACCGCCAGTAGCAGCCATAAGTTCCATAGCAGCAGCTGCACGATTCATAGCATTAGCAGCAATAGTCATCTCAGTTTCAGTCTTCTTAGAAGAACCTCTAAACCAAGTGAATAGACCTTTACCCATAGAGAATATAGTCTTACCTACGTTAACTAGAGGCCATACTGCTTTAGCCATAAGACCACCAACAGCAACTGTACCGATTAGCTTAGACACTACACCAACTTTAGGGTCAGTGATAAAGTCAGCCATACTATGGAATAAGTTCTTAGTGATTTGAGGAATGACTTCAGTGACTACAGAAGATACAGAATCAGCAATAGGTTTGGCATTCTCTTTTACTGCTTCAATAATTGCAGGCATAGCTTTAATTAATTGAGGGGCAAATAAACCAACGATACCAGCACCAGCAATACCTTTACCTAGGTTCATTAATAAGCCACCCATAGATCCACCAAGACCTATAAGACCAGCTAATGCACCTTTAAGTTTACCAAAGATACCACCTTTGTCTTTATCTTTCTTCTTATCGTCATCTTTACCATTCTTCTTATCGATGCTATCTTCTAGTTTTTCAAAACGTTCATCTTCACGTTTCTCTTTAGCTTCTGCTTCTTTCTTAATATCACTATTAGATTCAGTATCAGCTAATTTAAAACCACCATCAGTAGTCTTAACTACTTCACGTCCTTGAGCATCATAATACTTATCACCAGATTTAGTATATCCTGTAGGTAATGATGCATCAGCAGAAGCAGCATCTTCTGGAGTTGCTGTACCATTCTTATTTATATTGTATTCCCTCATGATATCATCATTGATAGGTTTACCAGAATAAATAAGACTAGCGATATTTGCTAATTGTAGATTCATCTTATCCAAGTATTGGACAGATGTATCCATAGCAGTAACTATCTTTTCATTTACAACTTCAGTTTTAGAACCTAGTGTTTCATCTACATCACGTTCACTAAGTTCATTATTGACAGTAGATAGTATATCATTAGTTGTACTTCGAGAATTTAACGCACCTTCTTCAAGACCAAGAGACTTTTCAGTTTCTGCTTGAATCTTAGCACGTTCTTCTGTAGAAATCTTTTGCATATCAGTCATTGCAGTGACTTCATCATAAGTTTTTCTTGCTTCTCGTAATAAGAATTGTTCAGATTCTGCAGGCAATCTATGGTCTGTGATTATTTTCTTAATCTTATCCCATGGTTCTCCTTTATCCAAAGCTACGGCGATTTCATCTGCACCTTTCTTAGTCCAACCATTTTCTAAGTCACGTTTATTACCATAGAATCTTTCTCTAGCAGCTTTAATAGTATCAACTTTATGATCATGAATTTGATCACCATCAAGCATAGCATATAGGGAGTTACGATAAGTATTTAACTGACCAGCATCCATACCAACTAACTTAGTATCCATAGTTTGGTATTTATATCCGTCTAATCCACGTTGTTGTCCACGTTCTAGACGTTCTCTAGCAGACATACCTAAAGCAGCACCTAAGCCTTGCATTTGTTGACGGTCAATTAATAAGTCACCAGCTTCACCAAGCTTACCAAATCCAGCAGCTACTTTACCTTTAAGCCAGCTACCACCAGCTTTAATTGGTTTGAATATAGAACCTATCCAGCTACCAATTTTAGATTTTAATGGTTTTAAGAAGCTTTCTTCTAATTTATGCATGAATGGGATACCAACTGTCTTTTCGATAGCTTTTCTCCAAGCAGTTCCTATTACATCCATGATATTAGTTTTACGCCAAGCCATTTTAATCTCACCAGCTAAACCTTTGAAGAGTGTAGCTGTTGGTTTAACGATAGATTTACCTATCCAACCTTCCTTGGTATCAGTAATGGATTTAGCAAATAGTTTGATTGGTGCAGTAAGAGCTGTTTCTAGTTTACCAACTACACCACCACGACGTTTACCATCAAATCCACGTTTACCTAACATGAAGTTTTGGAATTTGTCAGATGTAAGTAATAAACTACCACCGGCACCAAATGCGATATTAGTTAAGAAACCACCTGTAGGGTCTAATACTAGACCAGCTAATGCACCAGGAAGCATAGTCTTATAAGATTTCTTCAAGAATGCTTGTTGCTTCTTAGATAAGATACCATTATTAGCACGACCAATAATATGACCATCTTTATCTTTTAACTGAGTACCGAATAATTTATCAGAAATAGATTGGTTATTCTTAGCAAAGCCTATAGCAGCACCAAGCATAGCACCACCAACAGGACCGAAGCCAGTTAATAAACCAGCTACAGAACCTACGGTACCCCATGCACCCATATCAGGAAGATATTTCTTCATTAAGGCTTGTGTCTTACGAGAGAATACACCACCTTGACGAGTACCATCTTTACCTATTTGACCAAATAGCCAACCTTTGATAGTTTCAGATTCTTTTAGGATATTACCTGCAGCGCCAGCTAAACCACCAATAATAGTACCGACACCTGGAGCGAATAAAGTACCAATTAAAGCACCTGCACCACCACCAGCTAATCCTTTACCAGCAAGCTTAGCAGGATCCATAAATAATTGCTTATCTTTTTCAGACCAGTTTTTAAATGCATCAGAGCCTAAGGTTTCTTTGATCATATCACCAATACGACCAAAACCATCTCTCCACATAGTATCAAAACGTCTACGTGCAAATTTACCGAACTTACCAAATGATGCCGTACCGTCAGCATGAGATAAAATCTCTTGACCATCGGCTCCAATAAATTTACGTTTTAATTTATCTTCTTCATAACGATCTTTGCTACGACTAGCTTTATCAATATTAGGGTTAAATGGATTTTGATCCGCTGGGATAATAGCTTCACCAGGAGAAACGGTAGTTAAAGAATAAGCTGGTACATTTAAAGTACCATTATAATTTTGCTCTGTTTGTTTAGCAGCTTCTTCTTTAGCCTTTTCTTCTTCACGTTCTTTTTCTTTAAATAAACGCTTAGCCTTTGTGATGCGGCGTCTAATTTGGTCACCTTCACCTTTAGTTCTAGCATTTTCAGCAGCAGTTTCTAGTTTATTTAAGAAAGCCTCACGTGATTCTTTACTAAGAGATGCCATTTCCATCTCTTTGTCTTCACCAAAGATATCTTTCTTTACTGATGAGAATTGTTCTTTTACTGAACCAAAGAAACCATCTTTAGAATCTTGATATGAGCTTTTAAATGACTCTTTATCTTCGTCACTAACAAATCCACCAAAGAATTCTTTAGTGTGATTCCATGCTTTCTTAGCTTTAGACTTAAACGGTTCAAGAATCTTTTTCTTTAAAGTGTCTACAACCGTATTAAAAGTCTTATCTACTTGATATGCCATTCGATTGAAGAAACCTTCTATAGGTCTACCTTCTTTATCCTTAAGACCAGTGTCTTGTTTAAAGAAGAATTTATAGATATGCTTATCAACCATACCTATTGCACCAGCTACAACACTACGTGGAGATTTATAAAGAGCTTTTAATACACCTTTAAATTTCTCTGCAGCTGTTGCAGATTCGTCACCAAAGATCTCATCTAATACATTTTCTTTATCAGGCTTTAACTCATCATCATCGCTATATCCAACGTCATCTGCTGTTTCAGCCCAAACATTTTCATCACCAAGTATGGGGCCTTCTCCATCCTCAGAAGATGATTTACTTTTAGAATCTGTTTTTGTATGGGACTTATTAGTATTAGAACCACGTTTATATTTAGCTTTAGATGATTTTGATTTGCGTTTACCACCACCAATACCACCATTAGTACGTATTTCTTTTAACTCTTCCCATATATTTTTTAGATAGTAAATAGCACCGTTACCATCCTCATCAGTCAATAAGCTTACACCACCAGTTAGTTTACCACCTTTGCCTTGTTTACCAGCAAATTTTTGTGATCCATCAAATAGTTTAAGCATAGTATCGTGAGGGGTATTTTCGATCGTTGACATCATTCTATTAAAACTAGATATAGCGTCATATACTTCTTTTGTAGCAGTAGACATATCAGCATTATCCCATGCTTTATTTGCTACATCTTTATACTTACCGCTATACCCAGAAATGGTTTGGTTCTTATAGAAGTAATCAGCTAATTCCTCTAAGAATTCTTTCTTATTACCTATAGCATCAATATCTTTAGTTATACCACCATTAATGGCACCTTTTTCCATTTGGGCTTTAAACTCAGCAACAGCAGATTTCTTGGTGTATTCTTCCATTTCTTCTTTACGCTGTTTGATTTTATCCATGGTGGTCCATTTACCAGAATTATAATCATATACTGGTGCAGAATTACCTGTAAGAGCTGCTTCGATTCTAGCTAAATGTCCAGGGATTACATCAATAATAGCTTTCTTAGTTATACCATCAAACGGAACAGGACCCTTCTCAAACTTATCAGTTTTAAGTTTAGTGACCATTTCTTGTTTAGCACCAAAAATACGACCAATAAGCCCAGCAACACCATCACGCTCTTGTCCGGCTCTGTGAAGCTCTGCAAGCATATGTGCGAATGTACCAGATAAGGTCTTATCTAGTTTCTTCATTTGAGCACGAACGTTCTTCCCAATGATACCTTGACCAATGGCAATAGGAATGAAAGATAATGGATTTGCAAGCATCATCTTTAAATGATCTGGTTCCATACTAGCAAGCAAACCAATAGGAGAAGCATCTAATTCATCTTGCGCATTCTTTTTAATGTGAGAGAAATAGTTAGCTAAATCTACACCACCATTAGAACCCATAATATTGGTGATATCGAATTTCTCTTTACTACGTTTAGCTGCTTCTTCTTTAGATTTTTGTCTATCTTGGAAATCGTGACGTTGCATATCTAGCATTTCTTTTAAGATAGCATTGTTTTCACGATTAAGCTGAGAAGATTCTTCAAAATACTTACGAGAGTTCTCTAAGTGAGCTTGTAAGTTATTTTGGTTAAATGACATAATATTACTTAGAGTACCATGCATACCTAAGATATTATTATTTAACCCAGAGAATAGTTTCTCTTGTTGAGCAAACATCAGTGCGGTACTTTGGCGTACAGTACCAGCTACATGCTCAGCACTTTTTACAGTAGCACCAGCAATAGCATTTGTACTAGCAGCAGTACTAGCTTCTATAGTTTGTATAGTGGCTTCTGTATCATGATCAAGACTAGGTGTATTATCAGATTCCATAGAGAAATCATCATCGAAATCCATATCGAAATCATCCATACCCATTGACTTCATCATTAAGTCATCGCCACGTTGCTCATTATAGAAATTACCAGTTTTTAAATCCTCTAAAGCAGATTTAAAAGCAAAGTCACCAGCTTGATATAAGCCAGTATTAGAGATCATTTGACCAGCACGTTTAACTGTACTTTTATAATCTTTTATACCATGGTATACTTGTTTCATAGTATCAGCATTAGTAGACATAAACTCTGTAGCCGAAGGCATTTCAGCTTTAATAGTGTCTTCTACTGTAGCAAATACTAAAGACTTACCAAGGTTCTTTAGATAATTAGTAATTTTAACTTTTGCCAAGTGTAATTCCTCCTTTCTTGGATTAATGGTGTGTTCTTGACATACGGCAAATACCCCATATAGGACAGTGCCTATATGGGGATATTTGTGTTTGGAGTCAGTTAAGTTAGAAAATTGGAGTTAAATGTAATAACTATAAGAGGAATCCTACCTAGATAGTAAGGTTGGCTAGAGGTATGAAAGCACCTTACTAACTAGGAAGAAATTCAATGTGAGTATAATTATAATTGCTCGTATTCTTGGCGATGGCATTATACTTCTACTCACTATTTTGTTATAGCTGTATTATTTTTTAACCCAAGCTGGGCAAGGGTTTTGAACTTTAATACTTTCATAGCCAGGTACTTTAACTTCTGTTTTAACGTAGATAGCTTTACCATCTTTATCGATACCTTCTTGTTTAGGGAAAGAACGAGTAGAAGCTTGTACGTCTTTGAAGGATAATGTGATATTGGATTTTTCACGACCACCTAGTTTGAAAGTACGGCCAGTATTACGCATATATTCAAATGGGAATGTTTTAACGATGTTTAACATACGTTCAGCATCAGCTTTCTTAGCTTCATAACCAGCAGCTAATACAGTAGCTTCTTCTTTAGAGATTTTAGTTGTAGAAGAGATAGCATTAGCTAAGATATTACGGTAGTCATCAGCGATACATACTTCACCAACTTTACCAGTGGAATCATATACACCAACTTTGAAACTAGTGTCATTAAGCATAGCAGCCATTACACGTGCTTCATCTTTATTAGAAGCAGAAGCGTGTTTCAATTCAGCTTTGATTTGTCCCATTAATTCTTTTACAGTACTCATGTTTTGTTTCCTCCATAAAGAAAATTAGTTTTATATTATAAGTCTTATAGACGTATAAACATTGATCTTACTTTTCGTTTCCCTTTAGATTTGAGAAACTCATTTAACTCGATAGGTGTGCTTTGATTTAAGAAATCAATAAAGCTCATATTTCCATTTTCTAACATATCTTTTTTGCTCTTATCAGTCATAACTGTACCTCACTTAGGCTATATAAGATTAATAACTTGTTTATCTAGTAATAATTTATTAAAAGCAGAAAGAACCCCTATAGGACTCATAATCCTATAGGGGAACTTTATTTTGACCAAGTATACTATACAAGATTGAGTATCAATAATCCTGCATAATTTTTATTGTGGTGACTAGCTGTAAATATTGTATTACGGGTTAGTATATTTTGAAATTGAAGTTATCACCGCAATAAATAAAGAAAATGAGTAACGTCGTATAAGATACCTATAATTGCTTAATACTAACTATTTATCCCCTTACTTGACTTGGAATATGATTTATATTAATAGCTAATGAGATCATAAGAAAGTTATATAATATAGCTTAGTTAAAAACTAAGTAATGAAACTATAATATTTCAAGTTTGGTTATGTCATAACATTTTTTCAGTTCGGATTTCTATTGGGAAATAGATAAATAAAATAAAATGATCTTATTACACTTATAATATAAACTTCCATTCTAAGCTTAACTTTACTCCATGGATTTTGTATAGTATTAAATAATATAACCAGCTTATATTATTTACTCTATATAAGTGTTAGATTATTTTGGAGTAAGCTATATAGTATAGCCTTAACAAGCTATTAAACGAATAATATACTCAGAATTAACAAATTGGAGGTTAATAGAATGGCTATCTTAGTAGACCGTATACAACCTTTACGATTGATAAACTCTAAGTTTTATACTCCTATCAATAAGAAGAATAAACGTTTTGGTAGTTGTATATTTCTTATGGCTAAATCATTTGATGGTGTAAAAGATATAATGGATTCACCATTAGTAGAGAACTTAGCTATGTTTAGTTCATACTATGTAGAACCAAACTATAGCTACTATGTTACACCATTAAGACAAGTGCAAAGTGAATCTGGTGAACTATTAGATTATCAACCAGACTTAGACCTTGTGCTTGAGGGTGACCATATAGTTACAGATGACTATATCCAAACTTGTGATCATTTAATCTTGTTTGGTGAATCTGTCGAAGGCCCTATGACTAATAAACGTCTATCTAAAATGCTATATAGAGAGCGTTTTAGAAATAGAAAAGAGATCATGGCATACTACGATACTATTAGAGAGAAATTTCCTAATATCGTATTTACCAAATTATCTATAGATAAGTATATGAATAGAAACTTATTCTATGACTTGACTTATTATACTGACGCATTCTTTACGAATAACTATAATAAGAAATTCCCTAAAGATTATGGGACTGATATCTTATTTACATTAATGACTAGATTCGTTAATGATAAACGTCTTGGCTCCTATACAAAGAAAACTGTTATAGTTCCAGTACATGATTGGGCTAAAGACGTAGACCTATCTAATATATTCAATATCAGTAAAGATATCAATATCTTTTCTATTATAGCTAGACTATATACCACTAGCTCTTATGAACTAGAATACTTCAAAGGGGTTGATTTTATCTTCCTAGGTAAAACAGGCTGGTTCAAAGTTAACTTTGATGATTTCGATAACTATGCTATCTCTAAGTTTAAACAAAATATTCGTAAACTTATTATGAGAGAACCAGTAGAAGACACTGAACGTGAAAACAAAGAAGAAATCAAAATCAAAGTTGCTGATGCTATTGAAAAGCAATCTGGTATTCAAATCAATAATGTAGATGGGTCTAAGACTAATATAGTTAAAGACGTTAGAAAAGCTGATGTATTAGATATGGATAAGCCTAAAGAACCAGAAACTAAACCATTGGATCCCGAATCTTCTAAAGAAGAAGAGAAAGCCCAAGAAGATGTATCTAATCAGCTTAATGATATAGTAAATGCTTCTTCAGATGAAGCAGAAGCTATTAAGAAAGCTGAAGAAGAAGTTAATCTTAAAGTGGCTTTACTTAAAGCACAAGAGACTAGACATACAACTATAGATATTTCACAAGCTAGACGTAAACGTATGAGTCTATTGAATGATAAGTTCTTGAAATCTAGTCTAAATAATAAACCTATCTCTCAGTTACTCGAAGAAGAAGCAGACCAACCATTAAGAGCTATGGATATTCCTGAAGTACAATCTATTGATGAACAATGGGATGGCTTAAAGAAAGTTAACTTCGATAAGCAATATGATTTAGATGCTGATATAGTTAGAGCTATACATGCATTCACTGAAAACAAAACAATCCCTATGTCTATTATTAAGATAGACAAAGATGATACATCTACATCTGAAGATTCTGTATGGACATATAGAGTTCAGCTTGAAGATGCTAATGGTACTAGACATAATCTTACATTCGATGTACCTAAGTTGATTGATAATCGTTTTATGAGATTACGTGGTAATGATAAGACCATATCTGGTCAGTTAATCAATCTTCCTATTATTAAGACAGGTCCAACTACATCACAGCTTGTTACTAACTATAATAAGATTATGATTAATAAGTATGGTCAACAAGGTAAGTCTACAAATACTACAGCTGCTATTATTAGATCATTATATAAGATCTTAGAGAACAAGTACAAGGGTTGTACTACTATTAAGAAAATAGCTATAGGCTCTAACTTAAAGATTACTGCTAAATACATTCTTCCTATGGAATACATTGATATTTCATCACAGTTCTCTTATATTGAGTTTAAAGATGGTACTAAGATCTTATTCAACCAAGATGAATTACGTAATGCACCTGAATTTAAAGACCCAGGTGAGGGTATACTTGCTTATGGTATCAATACTAAAGACAAGACTGTATTAGCTGCTGAAGATGATGATGTAGTTAGAATGATTAATGGTAAATTAATGACTGATGCTGCTTATCAAGAACAGTTTAAGAAGTATTATAAGCAAGGTAAAACTGTAGCACATGCTAGAGCGTCTATCAACCAAATGAATATCCCAGTTATCTGTGTAATGGCATATTCTGTAGGGTTATCTGAGGCTTTAAATAGAGCTAAAGTACAATGGAATGTATATGAAAAGAGACCTACGGCTACAAAGAACTATATTAAGTTTAAAGATGGTTTCTTAGAGTATGATGATTCTCCAGAGACTTCATTATTAGTATCTGGGTTATTTGAAATCAATACAGAAGACTATACTATAGCTGAGACTAATGGTGTAGCTATGTGGCTAGATGTATTAGACCAATATGGTGGTAGAATTAAAGCAAATGGTTTGGACGCATTCTATAACTTAATGATGGACCCTATCACTATTGAAGTATGTAAGAAGTATAATCTTCCAACTGATTACATTACAGCATTAGGCTATGCTAGTAGTCTATTAGCAGATAATCAGTATAATAAGCATACTGATATTACAGGTAACCGTTTCCGTACTAATGAACGTTTAGCTCACTTTGTTTATAAGTCTTTGGCTACAGCATATCAATTATTCTTAGCTGAATATAAGAATGGTAGAACTGATAGCAAGATGTTTATGAAACGTTCTGCTGTTATAGACTTGACTTTAGCAGACTCTACAGCATCTGACTTAAGTATCTTAACACCATTACTTGAAATGGAAACTGCTAACACAGTTACATTTAAAGGATTATCTGGTTTGAACTCTGATAGATCTTATAATCTAGAAAAACGTACATATGATAAATCTATGGTTAATAAACTAGCTATGTCTACAGGCTTTGCTGGTAACGTTGGTATTAATAGACAGACTACGATTAATATGGCTATTAATGATACCCGTGGTTATATCTATAATAATAAAAACGAAGAAGGTAAGATGAATGACGTTAATACGTTATCTATTACCGAAGCATTGACACCATTTGGTTCTACACATGATGATCCATTCCGTACAGCTATGACATTCATCCAAACTTCTAAGCATGGTATGAGAACTAGACGTAGTGACCCATTATTGGTAACTAATGGTGCAGACCAAGCATTACCATATATGACATCTGATACATTTGCTTTTAAAGCTAAATACAAAGGTGTAATTACAGAGTTAACTGATGACTATATGATTATTAGATACCCAGAACAAGATATGGTTGAACACGTTGACTTACGTAATCGTATAGAAAAGAACTCTGATGGTGGTTTCTTCGTTAATCTTAAATTAGATACCGATCTTAAAGTTGGCTCTAAAGTTAAACCTGGTGATATTGTAGCATATGATAAATCCAGTTATTCTGATAACGTTGGCACTGGTAATCTATCATACAATATCGGTACATTAGCAAAGATAGCTATTATGAATACTGACGAAGGTTTTGAAGATAGCGCTATCATATCTGATAAACTATCTGGTGATATGTCTTCTGATGTAGTATTACAAATAGACGTAAGACTTAATAAAGAAGATATAGTAGACTTCATTGCTAAAGTAGGTACACCTGTACAAGAGGGTGATACTTTATTCACCTATCAAATAGCTTCAGAAGATGAAACATCTAATGATATTTTAGCTAAGCTTAAGTTAGATGGCGATGAAGCTGGAGATTTAGGTAAAATTAAAGTTAAATCTAAAGTAACTGGTGTATTACAAGGTATCAAGATTTATCGTACTAATGAATTAGAAGAGTTATCTCCTACATTACGTAAGACTGTAGAAGACTATGAATCTAGTATCAATAAAACTAAGAAACGTCTTGAAAAATTGAATATATCTACAAAAGAATATGATTCTACTGGTAAATTGCCTGCAACTGGTAAACTAAAACATGCTGAAGATAAAGTTCTTATTGAATTCTATGTGAAGTATGATGATACTATGGGTGTAGGTGATAAACTAGTATACTACTCTGCATTGAAAGGTGTAGTAAAATCTATCTTCCCTAAAGGTAAAGAACCTGTAAGTGAATACCGTAGAGATGAAAAAGTACATACACTACTAGCGACACATTCCATTAATGGTCGTATGGTAGGTTCAGTACTTATTATGGCTGCTATGAATAAAGTTCTTATCGAACTTAGTAGACATGTAAAAGATATTATGGGTATTCCTTGGGATCCAGAATTGTAGTATTATAGTTCCACTAGGTCTGTAAATTGGCCTAGTGGAACATCTTATTAAATTTTTATTTTTCTTTTCTAAGGAGGTAAATAATATGCCTGACATTGAAAACAAGACAACCTCAGAAAACAAGGTTGAATATAAAGTTTATGTCAATACAAGTAAGAAACCTTTATATGTACGTGAAACACCTGATGACCGTGGTCTTATGCGTGCATTTGTACGTCCAGGTGAAGTAGTACATATTTATGGCTTTGCTCCTGGTATTATTTATGCAGTACCACCAGAAATCTCTAAAGAACGTGAGAATGTATGGGGTAGAGTTAGTGAACCTGGTAGACCAGAACGTTGGGTACGTATCTCCTCTACATATGGTACATTTGACTATTTAGAAGAAGACACTTCTAATATTGCACAATTCCCACCAGTAGACTCTCGTACTTTGAAATACAATGATATCGTTGGTATTAAACCAGGTTCTGTAAATGCATATGGTCAAAAGATTGCTAAAGAACTTTGCTTACCAAACTGCTATCATGTAGTTTATATGCTAGATTCTTCTCGTCGTTTGACTTTGTTAGGTCATCGTGTTAAAAACGGTATTAACCAATGGATTCCAACTAAAACATTGGTTATGGTTAAACAATATGACCCATATGCTCGTTACAATAATGAAAATGCTGATGGTATGTATGCTAAAGCACGTGCTAAAGCCGAAGAGGATCCATTCCGGGGAAAATAAACGGGGAAGCTGCACTGCCCCATGGTATTTACTTCAAAGTGGCATCAACTGCTACAGATATGGCAGATAGAGCATTAAATAATTTACGTAATGAAGGTTTAGATGGTATCGGTGGAGATGCTGATAAACTTAAAAAAACAATGTCGACTGTACTCAATTCTAGTAGTACAGAAAAACTTGCATTAGGTAAGCCTTTTAACCAAACAGATTTAGCAAACTATCAAATGTTTACCGAAGCAGCTGAACGTCTTGGTACTGATAAGATGTCTGATGGTGAAATACAATACTATCGTATGGCTAAAGAGATATCCAATTATAGTAATATGAGCCCTCAAGAGCAAGCTACTATTCGTCAAAGAGCTGCCGAAGTATCAGCAGACTATTGGGGTACTGGTAGTGCTGAAAATCAAAAGATGATTAAAGGTAATATTGTAACCGAATTGGGTGTTGCTGGTACAGCTGTAGACTATAGTAATGGTAGTGCCACTAAAGGTGCTAATAAAAGTCCAGTTAAAGCTGTAGCTGGCCAAGGTAATGCTGGTATGACATTAGAGCAGGGTTATAAAGCTGGTAGAGATGCTATTATAAAGAACTCTGGTAAAGATGTAGCTGCTGGTCAAAAACGTGAATATGAAGATTCGTTAGCATCTACTGCTGATATGGCAGCTGCATCAAACTTTAATGCTTACAATATCAATATCAATGAATTTGAGACATCTCAGTTATATCGTGTATTTGGTATGCCTTACCAATGGATGGATATAGCAGATAGACGTATTCCTGGCACTGATATAGGTAGAACTTTTGGTGCTAAGATAGCATCTAAGATACCATTATTGATTTTGACACCAGGGTTACCAGAATTCTTAGCAGGATATTCTAGTAAAGAAAAGAATGCTTTGATTCAAAAACTATCTGGTGGTGCTGATGGTATATCCTTACAGTCATTAGCTGATGGTATAGTTGGTAAGGGTAAAGAAACTAAGTATTACCAATTACGTTTTGCTAAGAAAGAGTATTTTACTTATGTAAATGCTATGACTAATGCATTAGCTGCTTACCTAGGTATATCTGATGAAGATTCACCTTATGGTGGTAAGATTGGTAATTTTGATTGGTCTACTTTAACATCTACATCTTCATTGTCTAAACAACTATCTTATTATGGTGCTGTAGCATTCTATCTAAATTCAGAAACATCCATTTCTGAATCTTTTAGTAATGATACAACTCAATCACAACTAGCATCTAAAGTTAATGAGATGTCTGGTATGGTTAGAGAGCTACAATTCATTACTGGGTTAACTAATATCTCATTCTATGATAATGCTAATACTAGTAGCGGTAATGTAATCAATAATACTGCATCAGATAGTAAGAATGCTGGTGATAGCATGTTTGGTAGCTTTGGTACATTTATTGATAACCTAAAGACTGGTGCTAAAACTGTATTTGCTGGCGGTAAACTAGTATTCCCAGAAATATGGTCAGACTCTAGTCATAGTGTAAGTTATACGGTTAATCTTAAATTGACTACACCTGACTTTGATAAATATAGTTGGTTCCTAAATATAGGTGCACCACTTATTCATCTAATATGTATGGCCGCTCCAAGACAAATGGGTGCTAATGGTTATGCATCCCCATTCTTAGTCAGAGCATTCTATAAAGGGTTCTTTAGTATAGATAGTGGTATGATTGGTTCATTATCTATCACTAAGGGTACTGATGGTGGATGGACTATTGATGGTCTACCAACAGTAGTCGAAGTATCTATGGATATTAAAGATTTATATCATAGCATGAACATCATTGCTCCAGACGTGATAGGTGATTTATCAGGCAATCTATCTATGGAAAGTTCATTAAAGAATGTAAATGCTTTAACTTACCTAGCTAATATGGCTGGTGTAAATATTAACCAAACAGATATTGGTCGTGCATTTAGATTATCATACTGGTCTATCAAAGGACAAGCTACACAGCTATTATCTAATGGCCCAATGCAAGCATTAACTCAAACTGTAATGAATAGAATAATGCATATGTATAATTAGTTTAATATAAGAGCAAAAACATCCCGATAAGACCATAAGTGTCTTATCGGGGTTTTTATTCACAGAAAGGAGGACACTTATAGCATGAAACGTAAAACAAGACATGAGAAACTCTTACAATATGAAGAGAAATATGGAGAAATACCTAGTGATCATTACGATAGACTACAATTCATATCTAATGAGCTAGGTATTAGTAATAAACAACAAGCTGAGATTATGGAAGCATACCATAATGCTATAGATAGTACACAATATAGCCATATTAGAGTTATACTATATGAAGAACCTGAGGGTGCACCAAGGCCTAGGTTCCAATTAGTTAATAGATATAACTTAGCAAATGCTGCTTTAAGCAATGGCTCATTTGTTAAAGTATATTCACCAACTGGGTTAGAAGATAATAGTAGTATGCGTCGTATGATTGACTCTGGTGAGCTAAATCAAATACAACAAATGCTATACACTCCAACTATAGTTGAGTTTAATGCTTATCTTAAAACACCACAATATTTTAATAAGAAAGAAACTGCATTAGCCGAAGTTGGTTTAATAAGACCACTATCCAAACCAGACTGGGATAACATTGGAAAGAAGTATTCTGACATGTTCAATTCTAATATCTGGTTAGATGATACTCTAGTTATAGATGGTTCTGTAAGAAGATTCTATTCAGTAAAACCTAGAGTTGAAATAGATATATACTTTATGGATAAAGTATATACTAAGAAACAAGCTAAGGGTATATCTAAATCTTTAGAGAATCAAGGTATAACTAAAGAGATAGATTATATTATTAAATAGGGAGGAGACTATGACATTGAAACAGATTATAAACACCTGGGCTAAAAGACTATGGCAAAAACTTAGAGGTAAAAAAGAAGAACCTAAATATGATTTATATCAAATACCAAACGGTCCAGGATTCTTTGTACCTAAAGGGACTACCCCACCACAGTTTGGTAAAAATATTTCTATTCAACTTCCTGAGAACAGAAAACCTATTAGACCACCAGCTCCACCTAAAGAAAAAGTTAAAGCTGATACTGATGGTGATAAAGTAGACTCTATGATATATGGAGTAGAGGCAATGCGTCGTTTAGAGTTAGATGAAGACGATCTAAAGCTAACTGAGGAAGAAATCAAAGAAGTAGATGCTAAGATTGATAGATGGTATAAAAAATCACCTAACTCTACGGTAAATGGTATAAAAGATATGGCTGAAAAGTTTAAGGCTATACAAAAGAACCCTAAATATCATGAAGATATCTCTCCATTACTTAGTGGCGCAGCTGTATCTAATAAAGAAGTTATTGATGGTATAACTAAAGCTATACGTGAAGTTACAAAGCCAAATAAGGATACTAAAAAACCTACACAAAAGAAACGTCGTAAACGTACTAATTCTAAAAAGAAATCTGGTGAAAAGAAATGAGTTTTGGTAGCGGTCAATCAGAAGAAAACAAACTAAAGGGTGATACACAGCCCCCTTATGAACAGTTTGAGAAATGTGAAAGAAAAACTTGTGTGTACTTAAATAATAATGGTAGATGTATATGGGAAACATGTAAGTTTGATAATGAAGACCCTGGTTATGTGCAATATTGGGACTTTGAATGTCAAGCATGTCATAAGATAGACCAACGTGATGTACGTGATATGAAACTAATGTTTTGTGACAGCTGTTTAGAACGATTGGCCAAAGCTGAACGTTTACCATTCACTTGCATCATCTGTGGTAAATCTCAATCATCTCCACCTAAGGGGTTCTCTACTCCTATATGTAATACATGTTTACGTAAGTTAAGAAACTCTGTACATTGTAAGTATTGTGGAAATGCCTAATTAGTTATATATTATAACTATAGGAGGTAATAAACAATGCAAGAATTACAATCAAGATATAAAGCTAGCGTAGAAGGAATCATTATATCTAATATGATTCCTTACCGTGTATTAAACGATTTAACTATTAGAGAGTTTGCTAATAGTGATGCTACAGGTTTAAATATTTATATTGACCTGTATCATATCTTTAGAGACTTCTATAAGAATAATATGCTTCTTATAGCTAAACATGATTTAGTGGCTTATATAACTAACTTAGTTGGTCACTATAGAGACTTCTATAGAAGATACTTTGGTGTACATACAAAGTTCTTCTTAATTTATACTACAGGATATTTCCCTACAGCTGTAGATGAGTTGCCAACTTATAATCAGAATTCGTTAAATGATTATGAAATGTCTATAGGCATCAAGGAATATCTTGAGCATAATATGTACGTATTGAATATACTTTGTAAGTATCTTCCAGATATATACTTTATTGAGGCTCCAGTAGATCCATCAGTATCAATCTATTCTATTATGAATGATGAGTTTGCTAGCGGTAACTACAACCCCAATATTATTCTAAGTAGATCAGTAATGAATCATCAATTGATTCCTATATCTATGACACAGACTATACAGATTAAGCATTTGTATAGATATGGGGAATTAGAATGTAAAGCTATCAATATTGATAACTGTATCTTAGAATATATTGATAGTCTTAAACGTAATATATCTGAACCAGAACTAATTGGAACTATCCCTAGAGATGCTTTAAGTTTAATCATGGCATTACTAGGGGTAAAACAACGTAGTGTAAGTGGCACAGGTATACGTACCGATAAGATTATTAAAGTAGTACCACAGTTCTTAGCTCATAAGCGCACTAATTATATTAGTAGCTTTGCTGATATAGCTGAACTATGCCAGTTATTGAATAAGAACTTAGATCCTAATAAAGTATTCAGTAACTTTAAAGCAGTTGATGTACTACATCAATACAATAAGTATATATTAGCTGGTAAACCAGTTGAGGATATCAGATGGAATGTAAATCTAATAGATCCTGATATGGTAAAGAGTCTTAATAATAAGTACTTCTCTAACCACCCATTGGATCTAACTAGACTATAGTCCTCAACATTCTAGTACAAGGGCCACTATCGGTCCTTGTACTTTATTTTTTTTCTTGAGGTGATACATATGCAGCTCACTTATGAATATATGGCTAGGATAGATTTCAACCATCGTGGTGGTAGTGAATCGAAATCATATCCTATAGAGCAAGAGAATATAAAACAGATTATCATCAATAAAGAATATGATGATCTTAATATGCCGATTATAACGGTGACTATGAGTGTCGATACGAATATAGTTGACTTAATGATTAAAGACAATAAAGAATCAACTATGATATTGACTATTAATAAGAAGAATACTAATACCCAGTCGACTACAAACATTGTAGAGGCTTATATAAAAGAAGAATGTACATATCTCATTGAGGGTGATGTAAACCCTAATAAAGAATGGGATAATAAAGCCCCAACAAAAGAAGAAGCTGAAAACAAAGATAAGTTTAGACTTATTCGTGTTGGTCTATTATCTAAGAGATTAGCTGATGCATTACAAAAACCAGCCAATCTAACTGTATACAATTCTAATATGCAAGATATAGTTATGCAGTTATTAAATAATGGTATACCATTATTAATGGAACCATTTGATTACAAAGACCCTATTCCTCAGTTAATATTATCTCCAAAAGAATCTCTATCTAAGTCTTTAGACTACTTAAACAGTGTAAAAGTATTCTATGAGACTGGTTATAGATTCTTTATGGATTTTGATAATACATACCTAGTATCTAAAGCTGGTAAATCTGTATTACGTAAGAATGATAGATATCCAACCATTAAGATTGATGTAAAACCATTAATGGGTGAAGATGGTATGGTTCGTGGTATAGAAACAAATGATACAGATAAAGTGTATGATATGATTGTACCTATGAATGATACTAACTTTAATAGTGACGATCTAATAGACAAATCCATGGAAGGTATTGCTGCTGTAGTTGATGCATCTAAACAAAAGCAAGAATCATTCCTAAAGAAACATAAAGGATTTGGTGGTATCTTAGGTGCTTATAAGAATATCCTTAATATTATGGATAACGTAAAAGTCTTCTCTGGGCAAGTACGTAATGTAGTACAGAATATACATAGGACTACATATGAGATTAAGGGTAGAATGATTGAAATGAAAGAGCAGGTTGATGATTTTAAAACAACCACTCTAGACCTATACAATCAAACTAAAGCAACTATAGCATCTTTACCACAGGAAGCATTACAACAAATCGGTCAAATAGATGACGTAAAGAATATACTGACTCAGATAAATGAAGCTAATGATAAGTATGGTAAATACATCAATAAGTGTATACCTAACTTTGATGAGTATGTAAAAGCATATACTGGTCAGATATATAATATCGAAGGAACTAAAAACTATGTAGGTGGCATTAAGCCTATAAACTTCCAAGACAATCTAGGCAGTTTACAAACATCTTGCTGGGACTTTAAGAAAGATGCTGAGAAAACTGATGAGACTTATAAGAAAGGTATGGCTCAATTCTCTAGAGGTTTTGTAGGTTGGTCTCAAAATATAGGTAATATATCTACAACGCTAATGGATTTACCAGATACAGTTAGCTATTGTATTAATCCAAAAGACCCAGTAGACTCTAGACAATATAAAGAAGTAGATTTAAAACACTTAAAGAAATTTAGTGCTCCATTTCAAGAGATGTTTACTAGTGCAGATGCTTATGGTAAAGGAATTACAAAAGATACAGCGACTATGGATGCCTCAAACAAGCTAAATAGGAATGCTGGTGCAACGATAAAGGCGTTTGTAGACAAGGCCCAAGGTATACCCACAGACTTTAGTAATAAATTGCTTGAGGGTGGCAATATGGTAATTAAGGACTTTAAATCACAAGCTGAGTCTGCTAAGCAAATGTTTATAGATAATAAGCAAATGTATAGACAGCAATTCAATAGCATGCGTGATACGTTTAATGTAATTAAACAAGGTGCTCAATTATCTATTGATAGTTTTAAAGACTTAGGTGATATAGGCTCTGATGGTGAATCCTTAGTAAGTATTGCTTTAGATACAGTAGAGACATTGGCTAAACAAAAGATTATTCGTTTACCTAATGACAATATCAATATCTTAAAGAATATTAAGCATGCATTAGATTTACAAAAGACCACCATTACAGTTCATAAACTAGAATTGGACAATGATATATTCAATATCAATATTAAATATATGATTAGTAATGAAACAGAAAAGACTACACGTAGTGGTGAGTATATACTGGTTTCTAAACAAGAAGTGTATGATAATAATGGTACTACACTTGTAGCTAATACAATTCTTACATTCCATAAACTCCCGTCTGGGAAAAAGAAAGAATAGACAAAAAGAATCCCATATAGGCATTGCCTATATGGGAGTTTCTTTTATTTCTTTTCATCAGATTGATTTTGTTGTTGATTACCATCTTGGTTTTGGTTATCACCAGAGTTGGCATCTTTATTGTCATTGCTATAATATTTAACGTGTTGCTTAATCAATTTATAGAAATCAGAAGCAAAACGTTCAGCAGCAGCAATACGTACAGACATCAAAGTTGCAACAGTAGAAGTTACACGTTTAGCATAAGCTTGTCCTTCACCGTTGCTCTTAGGTTTATCTGGGTTATCATTGATAGTACCAGATGTACTTTGATTGTTGTTAGTATCACCCATAGTTTTTTGCTGTTGGTTATTATTAGCATTTCCACCGTTATTAGTAGATGTATTTTGATTGCTAGTAGAACCGCCATTATTAGTGGTATTGCCACCATTAGCGTCATCTTCTAAGAATAAGCTATCATTATATAAATAAGATGCTTCATTCTTAGCCATACCAGCATTAACCAACTTAATCAAGTTATCTACATCTGCTAAAGCTTTATTCTTATCAGATTCAAATAACTTAATCATATTATCAGCATTTAAGCAATATTCAGCAAGAACTTTCATATCTTTAATTTGATATGGCTCAACTTCTTTAGAACCAAAGAAGAATACTTTACATTTATCTTTGAAAGATTCTCCTTCGATATTGCCAACTAAAGAGCTTTCTAATTCTTTAATAGCATCATCTACTGATTTAGAACCACTATTAATAGCTTGTAAGTCTGCAGTGATCTTAGATGCTACATTATTAATCAAATTAGCATTTTCTAAGTTAGGTTTAGCTTTATCGTAGTTAAACATTTTAAGGTCACTAACAGCCTTAAACTCTTTATCCATTAGAGCCATATTCTTTTGAATGAACTCCTTGGAGATTCCACCAAACTTCTTGAACCATTCAACGCATTTGTTGAAGATATTTTGGATAAATTCTTTAATCTTATTTAAGAATCCAGTAACTTTATCAGAAATACCTTCATGGATAGATTGAAGTTTGTTTTCTACATCAATATTCTTAGCGAATACAGATGCTTCAAGAATACATGCTTCAAGATTTACAGTTGTTTCGCTTAATTTGATCAAGTGTTCAATTTCAGCTAAACCATCTTTATCACTAGAAGTCAATGCTACAAGAGAAGTAGCCAATTTGATATCAGAGTTTTTAGAAATAGCTTCTGGTGCAGTTAAGTAAATAGCTTTAAGCAAAGTTACACGATCAGATTCAATAGCTTTTTCAGCTAAGAAGATAGCGTTATTGTATTTGTACAAATCAGTCAATGCCATTTCTTGTAATTGATGTAACAAAGCTTGTTCAAGCTTAGCTACTTCACGTACAGTATCGGGATTGATTTCACCCATCTTCATAGAATCTAACTTACCAAAGATATAGTCATATTCTTTGATAGCATTTTCTTTACCAGTCTTAAGATCAGTAAGCTTTTCTTTCTTATTAGTATCTAGTGTCTTTAATAATTCACTAGCATCTTCTAAAGTAACTTCACGAGTTTCAATAACAGGGTTTTCGACTTTCTCGATCAATTGCATATAAGTCAAATGATCTTCTTTACCCATTACAGAACCACGAATACCAGACTCTAATACATTGAAGTTTTCATTGACAGTTTTAATTACACCATCAAGATCTTCTTTAGAGTTATGGTAGAAGTTTTCATAGATTTTGCTAATAGATTTGAATGCATCTTTAACTGCTGGAGTATACTTAGCTTCTTCGAAGAATAACTTCTTAAGCTTAAGTCCTTTACAGTCAGCTTGGTTAGCAAATTCTTTTAAAAAACGTTTATCTTTAGAACTTACATAAGCCAATGTAGATACAGCATCATTGTAAGATTTACCATATGCTTCTACAATAGACTTTAAGTTCTTACGGTATACGTTATATAAGTTTTCGCTTACGGCTTTGTATTTGATTACATTACCATCAGCGTTTAATACACCACGATAAAATTCTTGTAATCCTTTAGCCTCGTGGTTACGGATATCCTCTACTAAGGAATACATAAATTGCTTACGGGAAATATCACATTTACCTGTAACCAATTTATTATTAGTAGCATCCATGATATAACTAAAAGAGAATTGTTTATTTTCCATAAGTTACCTCATTAAGCACTAAGTTTGTTACTTAATAATGAATGTAAAGATTTTATAGCCAAGTCTCTAGATTTAATAATATTACAGTACGTATCACATCTAGACATCTGTAATGATGTATAGATGCTTATATTATTAGCTATAATATTTTGTATATTAGAATTTTCAGATACATCACTATTATTGAAGATATACTCCAATTGGGATTTATATGCATTGATATCATTGATAATACCATCTCTAAATTTAGATTCATCCATTCTAGAACGTACTTTTTCATAATTACGTAACTGTAATATTAGCTTAGCACTAGAATCTGTATTTAAGTTATTAGCATTACGCTTCATATCTTTAAATAAGAATACTATACGTTCTCTCTCACTATGGATATCATTCTGTAAAGCCATGATTTTATCATCATCTCTTTCGCTTTTAGATATCTCTTTCGATAGAGAGAATATTAGCTCTTTGATATTACTTAGTATAGAATCATTCAGAGAATCTTTTATATCATTACCCCAATCTGATAAGTTATATAGATTGGTATTATGGTTAATAGATTCATTAACTGTAAGCATAGTCTTCAAATCATCTATGAATTCACTAACTGGCATCTTTTTAAGCATGCCAATAGTTTCATTTACTAGATTACGTACTATTTGGTTAGCCTTCCTAAAATAAGACATAAATACTTTAAAGTACTTATATACGTGATTCTTAAAGAATGATATAATCTTCGATATGATATTGTATATCTTTCTAACAGTGCTAAACATACCTTCAGATATTGATAGTTGTTGTATCATAGTATCTTCTAATATAGAATTCATAGTATAGGTGGATTCTAGTAGACTATCTATAAGTATAATCTTTTCTTCATCTATAGAAAAAGTTTTTATATACATAGGGACCACCTAAATAAAAAATAAATTATAAGGTATGAGGATTACCCCCATACCTTATAATTTTATTTACCAGGAATATCTATTATTTGTAGTTAGCAGCTTTAGACCAAGCGCCACGTGCACATTTCAAGTAGATTTTCAAAGCTTCTAAGCCAGCTTTAGCTTGAGTTGTGTAGTTACGAAGTGTTGTGTTAACTGCACCTTTAGCTTTAGCGAATTCTTTATCGTTTTTAGATTGGTCTTTAAACCATTTTTGTAAACGATCAGCTGTATCTTTAGCACTTTTAACCATAGTTTTATGTAAATCTTGAAGTCTGTTACCGTTAACCAATAAAGATTCTACGTTATTTTTAACTTTAGCGAATTCAGTTTCTTCAATACCGCCAGTACATTCATCTACAAGTTTGGATACGTTTACTTTTTCAACTTTGCTATCGCCATTCAACTCTTTCAAAATGCTTTCATCAAGGAAGTTACGCTTAACACCATTGAAGTCTGCATTTTTAGGGAACTTAACTTTAGCTTCGCCAGCTTTTTCGTTTTTAGCTACAGCATCTTTGTATTTGTCGTATACTTTTTTATTATCAGCAACGAATTTGCTAATAATTTTTTGTACGAAGTCATTCAACCAAGTTTTGATTTTTGCGTACCATTTTTTGATGAATTCAACTACTTTGTCGTAAGCATTTTTCAAAGTTTCTTTAATGCTTTCTTCAATAACTTCAGGTTCAGCACCTTCGGAAAGAAGTTGTTGTTCACGGAAATCGGAACGGATAAGATCTTGGAATACTTCATGATCAAAGTCAACACATTCAACCATGATTTCATCAATACCATATTCTGTTTGGTATAATTCTTTATTTTCTAAAACAACGCTATCATCGATAATAGCAGATTCTGTGTAAAAACCCATTTTTACCTCCAGAAAAAATAATAAAATTAACGTTAATTTTACAATGCTCTATACCTTATTGTTAGTATATTACTTTAAAGCATAGAGCTATTGTGCGGAAATATTACCAGTCTTTAATGATTCAGCATTTAGACATGCATTAATAATACTCTTAGCTACGAATACTTGGTTACGGATAATCTTACCCTGTGCATCTAATAATTTAGAAAGCAGTTTTTGGTTAGCGTTCATTACCATATTCATAGCAGTAACCAATTTAGTATCAACTAAAACTTTTCCACGTAATTTAACAAGCTCATTTACAGCTTTATCCGCCTTACGTTCAATCTCACGTTCAAACTTATCAGCATCAGATAATTTAAACTCTCTAGAGAACTTGATAATCTTTTCGATATTCTCTACTACATCAGCTTTAGTGTATTCAGCATCTGTACCAGCATCAATAATAGTGGATAGCTTAGTATGAGCATCTTCTGATTTAGTTTTAAAATCATTCATAAGATCATCTAATACTTTATCTGTATTATGACCATTTATAGTAACACCAGTAGCGTTACCTTCGGCAATCTTAACGAAGTCTTGAATATGATAGTCAATTACATCAGCAGTATCTTTCAAGTAAATTTTATCAGCTAAGAACGCAGACTTCCCACCGAATACCCTAAACTTAATATCATCAGGTAATTTCTTAGCTCCCGCAATAATAGCTTCTTTCTTTTCAAGCTTATCACGTAACTTACTATAGTATTTATGCACAAATTCTTTAATCTTTCTAAAGTATTTGGCTACGAAATCTTTAATTTTTCTAAAGATAGTTTTTAGTTTGTCTAAGAATTTACGTAAGATACCCTCTTTAACTACAGGTGGTTTCTTTTCACTATCAGAAGATTTATCATCTTTCTTATTATCTGTAGCTGTAGTATCATCATCCGATTTGGATTGTTGTTTATTGATTACCATTAATGCAGTAGAAGCATTATTAACTTCATTCACAATAAGTACAGCCATCTCTTCTACTACAATAGCATCATCAAGGGCATTAAAAACATAAGAATCATTCATATTATTTTCCTACCCCTTTCTCTTCTTCTATTTTCATAGCAATCTTACCAGCTTTAATAAGTGTACTAGTAGCTGCAGTTAAGATATATTTATTAGTTTCTTGGAAGAAAGTAATACATGAGTGTACAATCTTACGATATTCTGTAGAACGAATGACAAACGCAGTTGCTTTGAATTTGTCTTTTTCATCCATATCAGTTTTATTTACACCTTTCATGTATAGCTCACCTAATTTACCAAACATTTGCCCAAGACCGTTTAAATGTTTAACAGTATCAAGGTTAGAATTTATGGATTTAAGATATCTTCCATCGTCTAAGCACATTTCTAGATATTTAGTCAAGAGATCTGAACCAAATTTAACACCGGGTAAAATTTCTTGAACACCTTCACCGGATTTAACATAATCTTCTTCGAATAAGTATTTAGCACGAAGCTGTTCGATAACCGGTTTAGTACGGTCTAAATCAAATTCTTTGTATAAAGAATCTAATACTTCATCTTTACTTCTAGAAGTTGTATCATTTTTAGGGCCATGTTTAATCAAAGGTACTAGTGTTTTAGTTATGTATTCTAACCCACCTTTTTTGTACCATACTAAATTTATACCCTTAAGCCTTTCAGCTACTTCTTTCTTATGTTTTTCAATAAGCTTACGATATTTTCTCAAAGCTACAGTATATTCACCAAAGAGTTTGATCTTAATCTTTTCCCAAATACCCTTGAAGAACTCATATGCCTTCTTAGCCCATTTGACAATAGCAGCTACTACACGTTTAATTGTATTTTTGATTGTGTCCATTACAGATTCAGTAACAACAGAGTCTGTTTCACCAGACTCTGTCATAACTAAAACTTGGTCATCTTGTTCGAGCAAGAAGTCCCGCATTTCTAATTCGAATGCGGAGACTTCCTCGATAAGATCTAATGGATCAATCGCTTCATAGTTTCCTAGAACGAATGCCATTAATAAACCTCCATATCAATAATATCATCAATATCAAAAGCTTCTGTTTTAGAAACTTTTTGTGATAATAAGAATTTACAGATATTATGAGCCGCTGTCATATTACGACGGATAGCTTCAAATTGTTTATATACAGTATGGTTAGCTGCACGAATAGCACCAACTTCAATTTTAACGAAGCTTTTACCAGCATCTGGTAAGTATTTACCAAAACCGATCGTAGTATAATCTAAGTGGCTGAATTGTAATAATGCATCTTGGTAGCCAGTAGATAAACGTTGAAGTTTGGACCAGTCCCAATTTAAGAAATCAATAATTCTATCAATATTCTTAGCAATGTATTCATGACCAATATCCATAGTGTCTATAGCGCTATCTTTAACAATTTCGTTATAGATTTTATCAGACAATACGTCTTTACGACTACCAACAATAGATTTTGCAACAACCTTAACTGTATTTATAATACCTTTAGCCATACCTTTCACTGTAGTGATAGGGTTGATATGACTAAATAAAGGATCACCATTCAAAGTATATACTTTGAATTTTTTATTATATCGACCACTAGCAGCAGCTGCTTTGATATGTTTGATATTTTCTGATGTCAAGATATCTTGAAGATCATGTAAAAAGTCTTTATTGAATTGGTTAATTAAACGCATAAAGCTTTTAGTGACAGATTTGATATATGTATCAGTAACAGATTCATTCAATACACTATTTTCATCATTAACTAATGCAGTATATTGTTCCATAACCAATTCTTCAACATCTTCTAGACCAGAAGTATATTCGTTAAGACAAGTATCATCCAAATTAGAATCTAAATCTGTGCATTCTTCATTCATGAATTCTTCTGCATAGTATTCATCTAATTCAGCAACAGCTTCTTTCATAGCAGCACGGCGATAATCTGCAAAGTATTTCACGTAGTTGTAAATTTCAGTTGCAGTTTTATTTGTATTCTTAATTTGAGTAGTAAATACATTAAGCATGCCTCGGTTAACTTCACTAACTACTGATAATAGTCCAGTTAAAGCTTGGTGTGCAAGATCGGCGTTTGGTTGATCTTTAAATTTACCCTCTAAATTCTTAATAGTAGTATTAAGATGAGATTCAAGTTCTTTAATACGAGTCTCTATTATATGTGTAGCATTTTCTGTACCACGTGCTATAAATTTACCATTAGCAAATTCAGCAATATCTTTAAAATGTTTAGATACATAATCCATATCTAATGTCATTGTTGTAGGATTACGATTAGCTACAGCTTGTTTACTCTCTTCGAATTCTTCTTTAATAGTATTGAGCAACGCAACAGCAGCATCTCTATCTGGCGCTTTGAAAAATTTGTTTACAGTGTCAAGATAACTATCATCGACTTTACTAATAGCCTCATACCCTTTATTGATAATATCATTATATAATTTAATGTCAAAAATAGTATCGATTTTACCATCAAACCAACTAGCATTATCTACTACAATTTCGAATTTCTTATTTCTATCTAAACGTTTACGGCGTTTAATTTTAGCACCCATAAATTTAGATTTCTTAGGAGCATCGTCTACAGGAGCTGCTGCTGGTTCAGATGTTGTTGTGTGTGTATAAGTGCTAGATGTATTAGAGCTAGTACTAGTAGTGCTGCTAGTTGATGTATTAGAAGATTGTGTATCTTCTACATCATCTTCTTCATCGTTATCAGCATCTTTAGAATCAGTATAAGACTTAGGATCTTTTAAAGTTTCTTCACACGCTTTAACATCTGCAGGTGTTACTTTAGTATCATTCTTCTTTTTGAATAGATCTCTAAATTTCTTAAGGTATTTAACTACAAAGTCTTTAATAGCTTTAAAGAACTTTTTAACTTTTTCCCAGATATTAGATAGTACACCTTCATTGACATAATCTGTGTCATTTATATCTTGTAAGTCGGCTAATGCATATTCCAGCATAACCTCTTCTTCAATTAAATATATTTCGCTCATGTTTAAGCTCCTTTATTAATAATGCTTAGAATATATTGGGAATCAAAGTATTGACGATCCTCAATTTCTGTTATATATTCATCATCAATGTTCAAATCAAGTCCTTCTACATCTTCACTGATAAGATCAGAACCATAGAATTCATCTAGTTCAGTATATTCACGTAAAGATTCGTATTTACGATAGTCAGCACATGCTTTTACGTAATTATAGATTTCTGTAGCCACTTTATTAGCATGCATAAGTTGAGTAGTGACCAACTTGATTACAAAATCAACCATAAGTTTTGAGCTACTCATTATAAGATTTAAGGCTTTTATACCTTTATCAAAATTATAATGTGGTTTATTTAACTCCATAGGGCCGTTTTCTTTCTCTACTGATTCGACTCTATTTACTAAACCTTTGAGAACATCTACTCGAGTTTCCAATTTTTCAGTATACCAATTAATATGATCTTTTATCCCTTTGATAAGATCGGAAATATATTTTTGATCCATCATTTTAATAATAGTTTTGAAGTTTTTGGTTACAAAATCCATATCAATGATATCATCAACTTCACTATATACACATGATTCTTTAATTTTTTTATGAGCAGCTTCGACTTCAGTTAAAGCCTCGTCCGCTTTGTCATCTAAGAAGTTTTTAAAATCTAAATTAAGAGACATAAGCATATCCCACGCTGGCTCTGCTGCACCGCTATTTGCTATACCTTTATATATTTCTTCTTGGAATATAACCGCTAAATCCTTAATGCGTTCACCATTAACCATAATAGTCTTAACTTTAAAAGTTTTATCTTTAGATAATTTAGCACGGCGAACAATCTTGCTATTAGACTTAGATCTGATGAATTTTTTGCCACTCTTTGCAGGTTGTGTTGGTTCTTCAACATCATCCATTACTGGATCCGTATCGCCATTAGGAGTATTATCTTCTTTACCGTCTTTATTATCAGTATAAGCTTTAGGGTCTTTTAAAGTTTCTTCACAAGCTTTAACATCGTTTGGTGTTACCTTAGTAGATTTCTTTCTGAATAAGTCTAGGAACTTATTGAAATATTTAACTACAAAGTCTTTAATAGCTTTAAAGAACTTTTTAACTTTTTCCCAGATATTAGATAGTACACCTTCATTGACATAGTCAGTATCTAATAAAAGATCTTCTGTAGAATATTCTACAATATGATTCTCTTCATATATAAAATCAAGTTCCATTTATACCTCCGGTATTACTTCACTTAGTAAAATGCTAGTTATATATTGGGATTCATTATAAATACGACGATCTATATTTTCAATATACTCATCATCTATATTACAATCTAACCCATCAGTATATTCTAATAGCAAATCTTGTGCATAGTAATCATCTAAATCTGTAAATTCTTTTACTAATTTATACTTACGATAATCAGCACAAGCTTTTACGTAATTATAGATTTCTGTAGAAATATTTTGTGTTACCAATATATGACTGCATAATGATTTAACACAAAGTCTTATCATATCCATAATAGCTAAATACGCTGAAGTTAGAATGTGGGATTTTGCTTTAATAATTGCACGATCTACATCTGTCTCGTACTTAAAAACAGCCCTTTCGGCATCCCGCCAACTCATCTCAGGATCAGGACGATTTTTGTAATATCTATTAATCTCATCTTTTCTATCAGATGACATCTTTGTATCAAGTTCAAATTCATCCTTTATAAGTTTTTCTGCATTTTGAGCTCCTAAAGATATCTTAGAATTAACAAATATTTCTTTAGCAAGCGTCCTACTAATATCATTTAATGCGTCATCTACTTTTTTAAAGTTATCTTTCACCCATTCCATACTAAATTCTATAGTAGTGGATTTACCATCATAATCTTTCTGATTTTTAAAATTATCACAAAGCTCCTCAGCATATTTTTCTAACTCATCAATTTCACTGACACGTTTAGCATTTTTTACTTTTCTAACTGTATCCATAATTTTACTTGTAAAATCAAGAATCGGTCTATTTACTTTACTAGAAGCTCTTTCGTAGATAGATAAATCTAAAGCATCTTCTGGTGTACGATATAAATCGTGGCCAAACCCTTTGAATACAGCTTTAAATTTCTTATTCATATTAAGCTTAGCTCTTCGTTTAATTTTATGATTGGCTTTAAAGCTACCAACTTGTGTAGTTTTACCATTGGCATCTGTCCATCTATCACTAGACGATGTAGCCTCTGTGTCAGTACTATAAGATGATGGATCATTTAATGTATCTTGACATGCTCTAGTTGTAGCTGGGTCATTAACTTTTTTCTTAGATCTAATTAGACTGACTAATTTATTCCACATTTTGGACAAGAATTCTTTAAGCTTTTTGTAAGCGGCCCTTAACCATGCAATAATACTAGTTATAATAGGTCCTTCATTTATTATCTCTATATCAGATAGAGTGCTTGATAAACAAGCACTCTCATCTGCAAAGTAGTCTAAATCTATCATAGTATCACCCATTCAATAAATCTACTAAGTAATATTCTTCTTGGATATTGCGTAACTCATCATCTTCAAGGAATGCATCATCTAGATTAGATTCTAGAATAGATGAATCTATACCTAATTCAGAGAACTCTACGAAATTATTGTAATATTCATCTATCATAGCCATTTCTTTAATACGAGCGTAATTGATAGATTCTGCACAGTTATTTACATATGTGAAGATATCAATAGCACTACGATATAGCATAGTGATTTCTTTAGAGAAAGATGATACTAAACGAGATACAGTTGTGGAAATAAAATTTAACATAACAGCAATCTCTTTAGATCTTGAATTTGCATTTGAGAAACTCGCTAAATCTAGTCTGGCATCTACCTCAGCATCAAATCGTTTCTTAATATTTTCTAATTCACGTTTAAGTGCATCAATATCTTTCATTAAAGCTGATTGGTATTTGTCTACTGCAGATTTAGCTGTAGTGCCTAAAGCAACATCACCAATTTCTTTAAAATGGTCTTTGATGAATTTCATATCTAATCGTCTATCAGTGAATACTACAGTAGCGGCATCAGCAGCATCTTCGAACCATTTTTCATAATCTTCTTTTTTAGGTGTTCTGGCATTAAACATTCCAGCACCTGCATTTTGAGCTGTACGTTTGATAAATTTTTGTATACCAGATTGCATACCTTTACCAATTTCTTTAGATTTTTCTACATACTCATCTAATACGAATGTTTTAGGTAGAGGGATAGTTGTATCTACAGTTACAACGAAAATACGTTTAGGATCTAAACGCATACGTCGTGCAAATTTCTTACCATTGCTACGTAAGAAGTTCTTTTTAGCAACTACAACTTTACCATCTTTATTCGTTGTAGTATCATAAGTATTACTTGCACCCGTATCAGCTTTGGAAGCTTTAGATGGGTCTTGATCTACAGTGTCAGTAACTGGTTGATATGCACTTTCATCGTGTAAGATATTATTACACTTAGCGATAGCTTCTTTAGTTACTTTCTTTTCTTTAGCTGTACCGAATAAGAATTCTTTTAACTTATTAAAGTATTTCATAACGAACTTACGTATCGTTTCAAATACCTTCTTAATTTTTTCTTTGATCTTAGATATAATCCCTTCACCATCACCCTCTAGGAGTAAGTCATCAGAATTATCATCATAGATCAAACTTTCACATACCAATGCAAACTCATCAGTAATGTCTTGTAATTGATAGTCTATCATTGATTTATCCTTTATACAATAACGAATTCAATATCTAATTGATTTTCTTCAGTATTAGCAGTATTGACATTCAAGAACTCAGGAATACGTCCCACAATCATTTCATCTCTACGATAAATATGCTGTATACCAGGACCATAACCATTGAATTCCAAGAACTCAAAGTATACTAATACATCTTTATACTTATCAGTAATGTATGTGATAAGATTAGGTATATGAAGATCATTGATTTGAGTGGTATCTTCGATGTATAATCGAATATCATTCTTAATCAATGTAATCATCTCTTTAGTACTAGCATTGATAAACTTAACTCGGAATCGTAAACTTAAGTTAGTTCTATTCAATGGCTTACCATCTTCTACATAGAATAGTTTAGATGGACCATATGTATTAAACAATTTAAAGTCAATACCGAATGAGTCTTCTAGTACATTCAAACACTGATTGATATGTACACGTTTCTTTTCTAAATCTAAGATAAACTTTTGTAATTTCATCTCAGTATTAATGAAAGACCAACCAGCCATAGGAACTTTATCTATAGTATAGCTTAGTGTACCATTATCCAACTTAGTGACTTTAACTTTAGATTCGATAATGTCAGAGTAGTTATACATGAAGTCTACACCACCACGAGTGTTGTAGATATTAGTAAGACTATATCCGTCTAAGTTACCACTAGTGAAGATTTGTTCTGACTTATATGTACCAGCACTATCTTCATCTTTATTCTTAATGAAAGTGAATACTTTAAACTGAGTATTGTTTGGCATATAACCATACAAGTCATTATCAGAACCAGCTTCTTTAAGATTTAAGATCTTAAGTTGGTTTAGTGTATCAATAGAGTTGTCTGTTTCCATATCAAACTCATATAAGAAAGAGAACTCTGTTTCATTGTACTTCTTGAACTTACCTTGAGTCCAACGTACAGGTTTACCATCTTTATAGAATACACCTAAGACTTTAAGATCTACACTAGTAATTTCATCAGGATCTAGTTCATTGTCTTTATGAACTACACCGATATTTCTATCAATGTTTTGAATTAGCTTAACTGTACATTTGTAAGTATTCTTATCAGTAAAGTATTCTCTCTTCCAATTAAGATTATTACAAATGAATTGGTACTTGGAAGCCTTATTGATATACTCAAACTCAAGAGCTTTCTTAGTGTCCATATAGTTGATATAATATGAAGCGTATAGAGGACTCTTGTTGATTACAATCATAAATGGATTGAAGTATAAGAACTTAATCTTATTTATAGATTCTAAATCTTCTTTTGATCTATCATAAATGACTTTACCACTACCACCAGCATCATACTGAATAGTATTACCAGTATTGAAGATATAGTTTTCACTAGATACATTATCAAAGTCACGTCTAATCAATTCTATAGGAACTGTATTAGTTGGAATCATTTGTGTATCAGTACTAGCTAAAAGATAAGCATAGTATAGACGATATAATGGAGATTCCATCTTCTTGAAGAAGTATAGCTTATTTTTAGGTAAACCATAGCTTAAAGAGTTAAAGAAGTTATTAACGTCTTTAGAGTTAGTCACACTACCACGAGCTAATGCTTCTTTAGGAATCATTTGTTTTAACTCATCAATAGTCTTCTTATCCAAACCATCTTCAGATGCAGGTAATCCTAATGGATCACCTATTGGAGTAATAACCATGAACAAACGGTCATAGTTAAATCTATCACTAATAGGGTATAGTTGGATAGGGTCTATATACTTGAAGTTACCTTCGGAACCCTTGGTGGTATATAGATTAACTGAAATCTCAGAGTTCATACCAGGAATATTAGAAGTATCGCTAAATACCAATCTAATAGTCTTCTCATCTATATATGTATAACTACAGTAGTTGACTTCACTACCAGTATGTAAACCCTCATAGATTGGAGTTAATTTAACTGGTTGGCTACCATAATTCTTAATAGTTACATCGAAACCAGCTAACTGATCATCGAATGTAAACTGATAAGTTTTATTCTCAATAGGGTTTCTATTAAGAATTGTAGCAGTGTTTTTCGTATATGTATATTGACGTATACGACATCTTACTGCAATCTTTTGTTCATTCTCATCAAGAATCCGACCAACTGGTGGTAAGTATGGATCAATGATTTCAAATGAATCAATAATTGGATTATAAGCAGATAAGTCATACTGCGCAGTATATACATAATCACCGTCTGGTAATACCACACGACGAATTAAGATATCATACTCAGTATGGAACTCAAATCCACCAATATTAATAGCTACTTCTCTATCAAATGTAAATACATCATTACGCATATTAGCTAATAGTACATCTTCAGAGATAGTGAATACTATATCCATATATGCAGGTCTAGCATTAATATTCTTAATACCTAAACCTAAAGCATGAGCAATAATATTCTTTTCGAATTTAGCTCTAGTTGGAATAGCTTCATTACCAAATTCCGAAGCCATAATGATATTATTTTGTAGAGATGTAGAGAATACGTCACTTAGATAACCAAATATACCCATAGATAGGGTAAGATCATCTTCTTGGATATGTTTTTTCTTGACAGCATCAATATATGAATTAAGATCATAAATATTAGAGTTCGTCAATAGTTCATTAGCCATTAATCTCCCCCTTCCTAAACGTTATATTTCTCACGATATCTAGCATATTCTTGTAAATTCTTTCTAGCCTCATCATACCCTCTAGGGTTTTTGTCAGTGAAGTTATAAGAATCAGATGGAGCTTTCCATTTAAGTTTATAGAACTTATATTGGTTCTTACCATCACCATTAAGACCAGCAATATATGGAGCCTGCATCCAATCACCAGACCAACCATCTAATGCATCTATATAACCACCACCAGCAACATTACCGCCAGAATATAGACTACATAGTTGATTGAACTCGTGTAATGTATCAACTTCCATATCGAAAACAAATGTAGATTTAAAACTAACTGTAAATCTTAAATCAGAACCGTCTGCCATATCACTAAATACATCACGTGGTACTGTCTTAGGGTACACACCAACATATTTAGCCCAATAGATGATATCTTCACCACCAGAATCTTCAGATACTATGAACTTATACATAGACATTTGGTCATGTATAATACGTTGCATAGCATAAGCTTTATTAGGCTGATTGATTCTACCAAAGTGCTTCAATCTAGAATATTCGTCAAACAGCTTGAAAAACATGTAGACCTCTAGATACTTAGTATCTAGAAACTCTACACTGAATTCATGGTTTTCATCACTCTCTATTGAAGTCCCTCGATAGAATACAGAAGAACCTAAAATATTTCTAGATGTCTCATAATCATTAGCTACACTAATAGCTGGCAAATCGACATTAGAAGTTTTCTGGTTTGAAAGAAGATTAACGAATGGCTCAGAACGGTTTTGAGAATAGCATAGTTGATGCAATACCTCAGGATATTTAGTTGCTGCTTCTACAAATAGTGGGTTATTGGCTACAGAGTCAATAAATGTCTTAGACATATCATTACTACCACCACTACCAATAGAAAAGTTCTTATCATGTAAGAAGATTTGTAAATCTGGTTTGGTAAAGAATATATATTCTCTAGTCATACCGACACGATTATACGGATCTATCTTAGAGAACCTAGCAAATCTATGATATCTATCTAGAGATGTCGGATTGTATATACCATTCTTTTTAATGAATTGCAACATCATTTGGGAATCAACCGTAGGCTTAAGATTCTTATATTCTTGATTAATCTCGGTTAAAGTTTTACCCTGTTTGATGTCAGTTGTTTCATCGGACATTCTCAGTCTCCTTTCTTTATAGGATTATAGAGATGTTTCAAAGATATCTTTAATTGTATACTATAACTATGAATAAGAGATAAGAGTCTAGCTGATAACTCATTAGAGTTAACTCTCCCTCCAACGTTTTGTTTATTGGACATCGATTAAAGGAAGAGGTAACCACTATGAGCAGCTATGATTATTACACTAACGAGTTCGTTAACGATTACGGTTCAACTTATGATATGTCATATCTTGGTAAATATGTAGAGATTAATGAAGATATTATTGTAAATCAGGTAGAAAACATAGATTTTCATACAGCACTAAATGGAGAAATAATAAGAGACCAGAATGGTAATATATACTATACTAGTAGAATAGTTGATGGTTTAAGAAAAGACCTATTAGACTATGCTATTATTATAGATGAATTATTATCACTAGTAGGTCCTGGTAGATTTTATAATTGTGGATCCAGCACCTCTATGAGAAAACCTGAGTCATTATTTGTAACATACGATGACCGTAATATACTCGCTAGTGAGTATGCCAAAGAATTTGATTACTATGATAAGTTGCATTGTATTAATGATGCAACACCACAGTCTATTTTTATTAAGTAACTATATTTGGCTAGGCTTTTATTTTTTGCCTAAATGGGGCTGTTTTAACATAGTAGTAAATTTCAATATTGAATTTAGAATACGTATTTTAAGGAGGACTATAATGTCTTACATTCAAGAATCAATCCTCAGCGACATTATTAATCTATATGATAATATTACAGTTGATGATTTTAGTTTAGACAAATTATTGCCAACCCAATCTGGTGGTTATAAGTCTTTCAAGTCTATTAATAGTGCTACTAAAGACTTGGTACTTACATTCCCAGTTATGTTTAGCCGCAATATGGAATTAGCATCAGCTGAGCTAATTGCTAGAGCACTTGAAGTTAAATATGCTGGTTTAGTTAAGATGCTCTTAACGGCTATGGCTATCACAAATTCAACAGATGCTATTGACTATATTAAAAATATTCATAGCAATATGCAATTCAATGATGGTATCGATGTAGATGATTATCTAACCATTAATAGAAAACTAAATAATGAATCTGGTGCTATGACCATGTTTACTGCTGGTACTAAAGCTGTATATGAGAACTATAAGCATAGCTTAAAACATAGCTTACCTATTGCTAATACTATTATCAAAGAAGCACCAACCCCTGCAGAAATCTCTGTAGCTAAAGCAAAACTATCTAGAGGTATACCTAGTCATGGTTATGAAGGTCCTGTTTTCGACCAAAGTAAGTTAGACAAGATCAATCAAACTATGCCATTGATGATGAAAATAAACTTCATCTCTAAAACAAATGGGCATCCTATTAGTGTGCCAGCATATGTAGGTATCAAATGTAAATTATTTGATGTAGCTGGTTTAGATATTATCCAACGTATTGTATCTAAGAATTCTTCTGCTATTAGCCTATTCAACTTTATCCGTGCTACATCTCAAGAGATTGGTTTCTGGAGAGACTTCGTATTTGCATTAAGCAAAGCTAAAGTTGATGCTATCTCCAATGCACGTAATGGCTCTTCTTCTAAAATGTGGAAAGCTTTAGAACAACGTGCTACAAAATCCAAACTTAACCAATTCTTCCGTCAAAAGAATGATGCTACAGCTATCACTTCTTTATTAGTAACTACAGATGAAGTTGAAGAATTGAAAAAGAATAACGACATTGATCTTTCCAAATCTAGTGTAGCTAGAAAGATTATGTCTGACTACAACTTACTTTGTATTGGTATTGTAGATGAAACTACAGAATCTGTAGCTTTAATCTTTGATACAGGTGATGATGAATACGAATTAATGCGATTCAAATCTTTGAAGAAAGAAAAAGATATAGATGCTAAGCAAATCGTTAACCTATTGACTAAAATGGCCTAGGAGGAGGACACATGACTAAATACTTTAAAGAAGCCTGCTCCTATATGGATTTGGGTGATAAAGAAACATTAGCAATTGTATCTGCTGTAAATGAAGCAGACCAACGATTGATTATGATGAACGTCTCCAATAAGATCTATGATTTCATTAAGCTTAAAGCTAATGAAGTAGACTTTGGTGATATTCCATTATCCAAAGGTGACGTACAACGTTTACGTCACTATAAGCTAGTTAAACAAACACTAGAAGCTTTAGAACGTCTTTGTGCTTCCCGTAATATTCAATCTAAAGCATTAAAGACTACTAAAGAAGCATTAGCTAACTTAGAGAAAGATAAATATGCTTACGTTGGTGCATTTATGCGTAACTTAGATTACCCTTGCACTATTTATAATTTCACTGTATTGTCTATCATTGCATCTACTAGTATGATGGTATCTGCTATTACAGAATACATTATGGACAATGAGGGTACAACTAAGTTTGCCATGGAGTCTAAACACTTTAATGTATTAGACGACAACGTAGTTATCAAGAATCTTGAACGCTTTAATGAAAACTCTCGTAATGGTAAATTGGCTAAAGCATTATCTTTATTCACTAAAGCACATGCTCGTGGTATCTTAGGTACTATGGCAGCTATCTCTATGATTGGTGCTGGTATTTACTTGATCTTCAATATCATTCCTATCTTACGTGAAATCGTATACTATTTCTACTTCTGTAGAACTAGCTTAGCTGAGTATCTTGAAGTACAAGCAAGTATGCTAGAAATCAATGCTTCTAAGATTGAAGATGATGATATGAAAGATGCAGCTGATTACCAACGTGACGTTGCAGTTAAGTTCCGTCGTTATGCTGATAAATTAGATATCAATGATAAAGCAGCTACAGCTAAGATGTCTAAAGAAATCAAAGAAGAAGATTCTTCTAAAACTAAATTTAAACATGATGACATTAGTGACAGCATTCCTGATTCTGCTGGTGCTAATAGCAGTCTATTCTAGGAGGTTAATGATTAATGAATATTAAAAATAAACCTAGAGGAATTACATCTGGTTCTTTATTTTTTGAAGCAGTACAATCCGCTAGACGTGAAGAAATCGTAAAAGGTTTAAAAGAATTAGAATACCAACCAGTACATGAATCTGCAGTAGCAAACAATCTATATGATCAAATTGCTAATCGTAGTAAAATGACTAAACGTCGTCAAGACTTCTCTAATTCTGTACGTAATGGTCTTATCTTTGAAGCTTTGAATATTCTATTTGAAGCATCTGCTAGTTATCCAATGATGTATGAAGATAACCGTACAATCAGAAATAAAGTTATTTCCAATTTTATTGAGCAAACTGGTTCTGATAAAATCTTATCCACACTAAGCAAAACAAATGCATTTACTGCACAAATTGCTAAGTATGTAACAGAAACTCATAAAGCTATCATGGAAGATAATGAAGAAGCTTTAAAATCCAATGACTTAGATGAAGAACCTAAAGTTTCTCCAGATGATACTGAAACATTTGTTGATAAAGTAAACTCTGATGAAAACAAAGAAGAAATCCAAGACATTGGTGATTCTGTAAAAACTCATGTAGCTAATGGTATTGAACAATTCATCATTGCTAATATTGAAGATAAAGAACATATCAAAGATGTATTACAAAACGTAGAAGATAAAGTTGCAACTATCCAAGCAGCTAATGCTGAAGAGGAAGAAGAGATTAAAGAATCCACCATCCAACGTGGTAGATTGCAAATTAAGAAACGTTTGGATACTCGTAAAGTAGGTTTATATGAAGCTATGGTTCGTGACCTATCTAAGAAAGCTTTAGCTAATCCAGGTTATGGTATGATTACTGAATCTGGTACATTAGATATGGATAAAATCACAGCAGCTTGTGAAGCTACATTGACTATGATGGTATTATCCGAAGCATTAGGATTCTATATTCCTAATGATATTCAAAAGCAATACGATTACCGATAAGAAACACAAAAAAATACCCTGTATAGGCAATGCCTATACAGGGGTTTCTTTTCGGTAAAGTTAATTATTATGATTATATACTATAACGGTGTATGGTAGATACAGCTAGTTCGAGTAGCTGTATCTAAATATAACCATACACGGTGCTTCTCCACCGGTAAAGGAGGCGATTTTATGTCACCAGAAAGAGAGAAAATGCTGGGCTGGTGCAAACTAGTTCCAGACATCGATCGTATGAGAATTGAATCTGAATCGATCCCGTACATCGATAAATATGGTGTTTTACAACACCCATCTCCTCTACCTGTTAGTGGAGGTGCCTCAGCTAGGCTGAGGGATAAATATGGTGTAAGATAACACCATAAGCAATATGTAGAAGGAGTTCGTAGCTCCTTCTACATAATTGTTTTATTTTTTGTAAAAAATTAAAAGTCTTCTAATTCAGACATAGCTTCTTGTACTGCGTCAACGATTTCTTCTGTAACACCTTCGTCATCAGAGTCACTGTCGTCTTCTGTACCAGCATCATTCATCAATTCAATTTCAGCTGCATCATTTTCATCATCAGCATAGATATCGATTTCTTGAGGTTCTAAACCTTCGACTGCATCAATATCATCGCCATCGTTATGAGTATCATCTAATTCTACATCAGAGATAGCATCAGTTACAGTGTCAATAACATTATCAACTACATGATCATCTGCACTACCAGATTTAACAATATCAATTACAGCAGTAGCATCACGGTCTAAGTCTTGTCTAATTACATCAGCCATTGTTACAAAGCTCCTTTTTAATAAAAATCATCATAATCATCATCGTAATCGTCGTCATCATCGATTTCTTCACCATCAATAACACGATCAAGATTGTTATCATCTACATCATCTAAGTAATTAGCTGTGTAGTCATCACTTGCAGGATCTACATCAACATCACCACGATGTGTATCGTCAATTAATAGATCCAATGTAGTATCTTCGCTTAGAACGTCTAGAAATAGTTCACCTTCTAGATCCTCTAGGAAGAATCGGTCTAAATCATTCATATTTTTTAACCTCCATAAGGACTATGAAATTATGAATATGTTGGACTTACCCTCTTTTAGCTATATCTGTACTAAGTAGATTACATTTATCCATTAAGATATAGATAATCACTGGTAAATAGTAGAATAGTTCATTTAGAGGCCTATCATAATTGAACTCTTCTAGGTCTCTTAGAACTTCTTCAGTGAAACGTTTATCATTTCTACGTAAGAAATACTCTATAAGAATATTTTTATAGAATCCTGGTTCTGTTCTATCATAAGCATCTGCTTGTTGAATACGCCTTACTGTATCATCATCATAAGCACTGATAGGATAATAAGCACCAGGTCTATACAAATGTACGTAATAGTATTCTTCTAAGCATCTAGCCAGCATAGAAGTTTGGTCTGTAACTAATGTAGCATTTAGATTAGGATTACATAACACATCAACTTTACCTTTCTCTACAGCATACTGGAATGTACGCTTATAGTCTAATGGGAAAGTCTGTGGCATATATAGTTGGTGATCCATAAATAAGTATGGCAATTCTGGAGAGTTCATACAATCAGTACGTAATATAAACTCTATCATGAAAGGATCATAGAAATTACGATCATCATACTTAAAGATATACGCTTGAGTTCTATCACTATAGAAGTAGCTTCTAAAGATAGCTCTCAAACTATTACAGATATTTTCTAATCTAGTGATATAATCATAGTCTGTGCTTCTAATAAGCATAGATAGGTTAGTACCTTGGTTACCGACAACCATCTCATACTCATCTGTAGCTAAGTTATCTAGCTCTGTAGTATCAGCATCCATAAGACTTAGTTTATAGCTAAGCTTATACATATTAGCACCATTAGGCATAGTATCTAAAGATACAGCTGTAATCTTAAATACAGCTTTATCTTTCATATGGTTAATGATGAAATAGTCTTGAGGGAATGGTTTGAACGCATTAGGTACTAAGTAGGCATCCCCTTCTACGGAACTACCTTCAGCACCAAAATCACCAGCATCAATATCTATGGCAATTCTATCTATACCAAATAATACTACATCATTGATCTTATTAAATCTAATGCTACTATCTTTATCAGTATAACTATACATCATAGCTGTACCTTCATCGATAGTTGTCTTTTCAGTATTGATATTATAATACGTTACTGTAGTCGGAGCCTTATCTATGAATGTATAGAAGTTATTATCAATTCTATCGACCATACTATTTGTCATTGAGTTGACAGTATTGATATAGGTCTTATTTGCTATTTTACCCATAGTTATTCCTCCTTGTGTACGATTACCTATCTGTTAAAGACAAAAAATAAACCCAGTATGAGGTATTATCCCCATACTGGATTAGAATAATTCACATTCTTCATCGATATCACTTAATGGTACACCAAAGTCTTTCTTCTTCTTATTTCTATGGAAATATACATCTCCAGTGAAATAGAATCCATGTCTTTTGATATAAGACTTAGTAACTTCTTTAGATATTGTACCAGCATCATCATTATCAAAATAGAAATGCCATTCCATATTGAATAAACCATATCTACTAGCTAGATATTGTATAGCTGATATATAGTTAGAACCAGATGTAGCTAAATATATACCAGGCTCTTGATTACGTACGTTGAAGAATATGGACATTATATCAAATTGGCCTTCTGAGAGATGAATTTTAATAGGCCCAGTGGGTATACTAAGGCAACATGGGATTGTATAGCTTTTAACCATTTCATCGTTCCCAGACATATTGATTATAATGTATCTGGGAAGTTCATTATCATAAATATGACGCAAAACTATCCCAGATTGGTCTGCTGTAACGAATCCAATGTACTCATTATTGAGTATAATGAAATCATCATCAGTCATTCTCTTATACTTACGTATCTTATAATATATAGCATCATTTGATAAGTCAAATACTATACGACTATCTATATATCTCTGTATAGGATAATTCAACCCTAAACGACCATTAAGATAATCAAGCTTCTTCTGTATAATCTCATTAGGTAGCTTATTACCACTTTGCATGAAATTATCATACAGCTTATTGTAATTTATACTAGAATAGTTTCTCTTCTTAGTATAAGTAGAATGATCAGAGTTCTCTCTTACTTCCTGGTTATAGATATTAACTTCCTTGATAGTATTAATATCTCTTACACCAAGTTTCATTAAGATCTCTTGATCAACTATACCACGTTCATTACATTTGAAGCAGTTATACATTATAGGTTTGTCTTCTTGGACGCTAATATACAAATGCTTCTTACCAGCACTAGATGTATGTCCACAATATGGACATCTAGCTACTAGTTCTTTTCTTTGGGCTGCAAACATTGAGCCTTCGATACTATCTTTCAATAGCTCTTTTAAACTATAGATGTCCATATCATGGAACCTTTCTATTTTACTTTAGTATAGTTTTAATATCTTTATTAATCGTATTGTCTAAAATATATTGAATCTTTTTAAGACCCTCAATCATAGTATCAGCATCATTGATAAATTTAGCACCAGGGAATTTCTCTTCAATACCTTTACGGATTTCTAATATACCATCAGCCACTCTGTTTAGGTCAAGTTCTTTTACCTGATAATCTTTATCTAAAAAGTCTTCTATATCACTAAAAACTTCATATAATTGACAGTACACAAAGTATTCGAATAGAAAGCCGATTACGAATAAAGACTCGTTAGTGATAGTATATTCTATTTTTGCGTCATACCAGGCACCTTTGTCTGAATATACCCACCAATCATCTTTCATTGGTCTATATATTTCATCATTATACTCAAACTCAAATACAGTACCCTGATTACCTTCATAGTACCAATATAGTTCATTGATGATACTACCTATTTTAAGTTGCACATCTTTCAAGTCTTCTAAGAATTTCATACCTCTACCTCGATTGATTCTTAACGTAATTTATCAAATGCCTTACTAAAGCACTCAAATAAATTGATTAAAACTTTTGCATTATATTCATTTGCTCTATAGTCATATTCTTTAGCAATCCAATCTATTACATCAAGTACATCTTGACATAATGTAAGGAATGTAACACCTTCACCAGGGAATTCATCATTAAAGAATATGTCTAATATACATAATGAAGATGCTCCTTCAGTGAAACTATAAGTAATAAGAGCTTTCAATCTGCAAAGTCTATATAAAGCCTTAGTATATGACTCTACTGGTTCTTCTTTCCCTTTGAAATTAGTCAAAACTAATCCATTAGATGTAGTTTTGAATTCATAAGTATCGCCATCTTTTGTAATACTCAATAGGTCTTCCAATAGATCTAGAATATCACTAGCATAATCATCAAAAGACGATTCGATTTTTGCTACCTCTGCTAACTTACTGTAACTCATTATTTACTAGCCTCCGTATATATAATATCAAGGTCTAATAATGCTTTATGTGCATCTTCTAGTTTATCAGTGATATCTACATTATATGCTGCTAATATAAACTTTTCAGCATTAATTAAGATGTCATTGATATCTTTAAATGTAATATCTTTTCTATCCTTGGATAGGAATCTTATTCTACCATAATCACTAAATAGATCATATAGTAAGTCATAAGCTACACCACTTGAGTATGCATCGATATCATTATAGAATAGATTGATATAATCAAGTAATCTAACAGAGTCTATTAGAGCACGATACACTTCAATCTCAGATGTTATATCTATAACTTCTTCACGTATAGCACCGACTTCTTTTTCGCAAATAAGAAAGATATTATTGTTTGCGGACCCTCTGGATGTGAATCTACAACGGATACCGTCTTCTACTGTAACTGTAAATGGATTTTCATCCATTACATATGATAAAGTCTTTACAGCAGCCTTTACTTTCTTATCAATAGCAGTCTGTTTATCAAAATAGCTATAATACATAACTATTACCAACTTTCTTTATCAATAATACTAACTAGCATTGGGTTATATAGATTATTGATAACTCGTTGAAGAGTCATTATAACTCTTTCGAATTCTTCAGAAGACACATCAAACTCCACATTAGGGAATTTTTTCATAACTTGTACACGGTATTCATGCAAAGCATCAGTAATTTGAGATGCATCTATTTTACCAAGACAATCGCTCATAGTGTCTGCCATAGCTCTAATAAATTCTTCAAAGCTATCATAGCGTATATCATTTAGAATCATTAGCACCTTATGAATACAGAAAGCGTCAATCCCTTTGATATTAACAGTTGGTGGTGCAAATCTTTTAGTATTATCTTCTGACTCATCTTTATAATAGAAGTTATCATCAGTTCTATAATCTATACCTGTAGGCCAGTATGCTACATCACCAACATGGAAGTCTAGTAGATTGGTAAAATCATTATCATATACTTCATTAATATATTCATATAAGAAACAGCAGTATTCACTGATAAGATCTCTAGCATCATTGTAATCGTTATATCTACTACCAATTATAGCGTCTAGTTGCTCTAGTTTATCAGTTACTGATCTTGATTTCCTTCTATCCACAAATACATTAGATAAAGCAGTTAGTTGTTGTCTAGTTTTTGCTTTTAGAATAGCGATAGGTGCTGTATCATCAGTATCTTTATATGCTTCATCATATTTTACAAAGAAGCTTACTGCTTCATCTGCTAATCTGAAACATTCTTTGCTATTAAATTTTCCACCAGGGATATTATCTATAGCCACTTTTAGACTTTTATATCTAGGGTTAGCTGGTGTATTCCAAGTAACAAACCGTTCGATATGATAAGTCAACCAATATACTTTGTCAATGAACTCTAATACATTACCTTTGATTAAGACTTTCTTTGTACCAATGTATTGTATAGGCTCATTGTTTTCATCAGTGTCAGAGGCACTACTATGACCTCCGACACCTTTTAAGATTTCGCTTTTAACGAATTCTCTAAAACCACGGCATCTTCTGACTACGTCGCTAATATAGTCGTCACTTTCAAATAGTTTTCCATACATAATAGGATTCTCCTTTACTCGATAAACAATTAACTTTCTAAAATCTATCCAATCATCAATACATAACGTAAGAACTCATCATTGATTACATCAGAGTTAGACATGATAGGTGCACCAGTATTCTCTTGATTATGATAATCAATACATGTGAACTTAGATGATAGGATAGTTGCTAAAAGAGCCATAATATAATTCTCTGTCTTTTCACTCTTATATCTGTCAATAAGCTTTCTATACTCAGGAGAAGATTGAATCTTAGTAGATTCTTTCTTATTAACTGAGTTACGATTTACACGTTTAACTACTTTACCAGATAGAATAGCGGCCATAGTATATAGACCCTTTTCGCATAATATTTTTCTACTAGCTATAATAAGTTTAATATAACCAGTTAGAGTCAGAGACTTTAATGCAGACGGATCTCCAAAGTATCTTAAGAATAAGTAGCTAACTAATTCCCGTTGTAGTTCATTTATTGGAGATGCTGCATCCCTGGAAAGTTCTTTTTGATAATAAGCGATCTCTTCTTGGTCAAATGGACCAAACTCATTATCAATAGTTTCCATAACCCGTTCATAGTTAACTTGGTTATGTAATAGTAATGACTCATTTCTTTTACTCATATGAGCTTCAAAGATATCTAAGTCACTACTGCTTTCATCATCACGTTTATCATGATTAAATCTATTGAAGACATAATCATACTTACCATCTACTATCTTAAAGCTCAATGTCTGTTCGATACTAGTATGGTTAAAGTGAACCACGTTTCTGATGTATGTGTATTTTGGGAATAACTGAATGATTACGTTGTTTAAGATATTGGCTGCTTGTTCATGTACACCTACAGCTGCAATCTCCAACTTAACCCATAACTTAGTATTCCGTTTATAGTTAACCATTACACCATTCATTACTGTTTGGTATAACTTGTTAACCAAATCCATTTCTGGATGCATTTCACGAAGAAGAATATTGTAGAAGTATATTAAGAACTCATCAATATTCGCTACTTGTCTATGAAATGCAAAGTGTGTTAATAATGGAATAAGTATCACTTGGAATAGACTTACTTCCATCATAGCATGGACGTGTTGGTTATTATAATTCAATACAATATTACGTCCTTCACCATCGAATGAACGAAGCTCTAATACACAGTTAGCATCATTCATTTCTTTAACTTTCTTACCAATATTAGAATCCAATATCAATCGTCTGATATCCCATTCTAGATTGGCTTTGTTATATTGCGGATATGCATCCATAGTTGCTTTGATGTATGCATATGCTGCTAATAACTCATGCTCAGGGTCATAGAACTTTTCGAAGTAATTGATATACTTACAAAAGTGCTCTTGCATGTCAAAATTAGCCTTAGGTATGCTATAGCCTCGTTTAGATTTTAGGTTAAAGATATCCAGATGCACGTTTAATTCTGGATCTTGTCCTAACTTCTCAGCTATAGGCATATATAAAGCGGAAGGTATTTTCTTTACAATTTCATCTTCTGGTAGTGGATCCCATCGATCCACCAAAGGAATATTATTACTGCCTTTTACAAATAAGTGCGGTTTTATCACCTCCATAGTTAACTTATTTGGGTCTAGTACTTTACTTTCGACCTCAAATGGTAGTTTGGTAAACATCGACATTCTGTAATCTTTTAGTTTCTCAGATGCTTGCATTTAATATTAACCTCCCTAATACGTGCACAGATATAATATATCATTATATCTTACTTTCGTTTGACAGATCCTGTTGATTTTGTGCTACGTATTGACTTACTTGCTTTACTAATTCCAACTCTCTTTGTATTGCCTATGGTCTTAGAAGAACCACGATCTCCACGAGCAGTGGATTTCCCTGTTGTTTTAGAAGTGGTACGTTTAGTCTTAGTACCATATTTCTTTTGCTGTTTTACACGTTCAGCAATCTTAGTTTCAGCATCAGTAATCTCTTTGAGATTTACTGTACCATCTTTATATTTACCCTTATCAGTAAGCTTATACTTATTGATGGTCAAATACCCGAAGTATAATATCTTAGCATAGTTAATTACCAGATTAGGGTTAGTTGTTTTAGGTTTATCACTAATAGCTTCTGAACTATACTTCTTCTCTAGTTCAGGAATAGTTAAACCATTCTTATGATATGCATAAGAGAATGTGTATGTAAAAGCTGGGTCATTACTAAAGAATTGTACTTTGTAATCTTCTAGCTTAGTATCATGCTCATCACCAGCTTTAACTGGAGAGAATTTATATATAACGTCATAAAAGAATCTAGGGATATTCTCTGATGGTATCTTCATGATACACCAGAAGTTACCTTGTTTATCTTTTATGGCAGAGTATTCAATCTTATTATTGTAGTCTACTAATACTTTAAAGAACTTCAATGAGTACATAGATGTCAATGCTGTTCTATTACCAGCAAATGATGCACCTGTACCTGATGGGTTCTTAATATATTGACGTAGAGTCATTATCTTTTTAGCCATAATAATTCTCCATCATAAACTACCGTAGGTTAGAGTCAGTGACCCTAACCTTGATAGCTGTTCGTTTATTTATTTTTCTTCAGATTTCTTCTTTTCAATTTCACGTATAGCGTCATACATATTATTCGAAGCCTCTGGAGTTAAGAACTGATTACATGTGATAAGAATAGTCATCAATTTGGAAATGATAGTCAATACTGCAATGTCAGAACGAATAGAAGTAACTATGTCTTCAGAACGTTCACCTGTAGTAATATCAATAGGCATTCTAGGTAATAGTTTATCTTCACCACCTAGAGCTGCAACCATCATTTGATGTACAATACCTTGATATTCATATTCACTATAACTTTCATGAATTTCAGAACGTTTAGTACCATATAGCAATGCTACAAGATCCAAGTAAGAGTTATAGATGATAGAAGAGATAGCTGCTTCCAATGTAGGAGTTTCATCGAAAGCATTACCATATTTCTTATATACATCTTGAGCGGCAAATAACCCTTCAAGATTAGATGCGTAACCAAAGCCATGAATAGCAGCAGACATACAGTTTAATACAGCATCTTCAGCTGCATCAAAACGATTATCACGTTCTTCTTGAGTAGACCCACCAATATATAAGTCTAATGTATTAGCTTTAAGAGAGTTAAGTCTACGTTTAAGTGTACCAAGAGTATTTACATCTTGACCATCACGTTTAGCTTCAGCAACTTCACGTTCAGCATGATCAATCATACCTTGATATAGGTCACTATATTCAGTAGTACCTTGTTTGTACATTTCACAAGGATTGATAATCTTAGTTTTACTGAAATCAGAGATTACAGCATCAGCACAACCAAAGAAATCATGTACTGTTTCATTAGTTGGAGCAAGACCTTGTTTTTGTTCTTCTTCCTGAATAGACAAGTCTACATACTTCTTGATTGTTGTAGCATTACATAGACGAGCTAAGTCAAGAATCATATTCTTATCTGTAATATTAGGTACAAATAAGAATGGGATTTGAATACCAGCAGAACGATATTTATAGATAGCTTCAGTTACAGCATCCATAGTAGTATCAATATCACGAGTAGTTCTAGGACATAGAATCACTGTTGGAATCATACCCTTAATATCATTAGCTTTGATTGGATCCATGATATTACGCATGATAATATTTTGTACATAACCAATCATTTCTGGTGTATCTACAGGGTCTTCAAAGAAGTAGATTTGTGGATGATTTAGTTCAGCAAATCCTTCTTTGTTATTTACATAGACTTTATCACCATACCCAGTGTTAATAGTCATACCGTCATATGTGCGAGTATAGTCTTCATCAATAGAAGAGTGTTTAACTGTGATAAATACTTCATTACCCATCTCTTTATAGATATTAGCGATGATAAGAGATAAGTCTTCATCACCATTAGTAGAGATTTTAGCAATACGATACATATCATCAGGAGTAGCTTCTTTAGCTCGAGATACAATAAGTTCATTAATCTCTTTTACGATAGCTTTGAATGTACGTTCAATCATAACTGGTGGTACATTATTAAGCTCATCGTCATAAATCTTGATATTTCCCGCTCCATTTGTTGCCATGAAGTTAGGTTCTTCTTTGGTAACAAAACGTTTGTAAATGTTGTACGCAAGAAGTGTTGCAGAGGTGGTGCCATCACCTACTTCTTTGACAACGTTATTAGTCAAATCAACCATAATGTCTGCTAGACTACTTTCGATTTGACCTAATAATTTAATATTCTTAAGAATAGTATTACCATCTTTAGTGAACTTAGGTGTAGCGTCAGTTTGCATAATCTGAGTAGCACTACCATAAGGACCAAAAGAAGTTAATATAGAATCACGGATAATCTTTAACGTTTTAAGATTAGTTTCGTGTAGACTATCTTTAGATACGATATTAGAAAGAATTTGCATCTTTCTTCCTCCTTAATTTATACAGGTTTAACCACTGAAGAATATATGTCTACGGTAAATATTGCATTATCGTCACTATATTCTTCCATAAATTCTAAGTCAGGACTTTCTTCTTCACCTATGGTGGTTAGATTGAATCCATAATTAGCTAAAAATATAGTCTTTCCTTCAACTTTAGGGGTTATAAGTCCAACTGTATCTTTATCTTTTATATACAAAGCATCATAATCATTACGAGCTATCTCTTTTGAATCAAATACCCTAATCAATGGAGATAGTTCTCTTACAATAGCTTCTTCTTTCTTATTATTAACTATAACCCCGATATCAGCTACAGCACCATCAGACTTAATCAATACAGAAAAGAACTTATAGAATTCTGTAAAGTATATATTACGTCTGAGATATAATTCCATAGAGAACTCTTCTTTAAGTTCTTCATATAAAGAATCAGCAGAATCTCTATATTCTGGTTTAAGTAGCATATAGATAGGATTCTTCTCTGTTCTAGTAAGAAGAAGCAATCTAAGACTTATAGGGTCTTCTTCTAATACTGTATCAAAGTATTTAGATTTACCATAATATCTTTGTATTAGAGTTGCTAATGTATAGTCTAAGTCAAATAGCATCTCAAATTCAAAGATTGCTTTTATTTCAGACATAATAATACCTCATAGGATAATAGGGAATAGTCTTAGACCATTCCCTATATCTTTTCTATCTATTATAAGTCATCTAAAGAACCGTTAGAGAACCCGCCAGAGTTATTCATAGTATTAGAACCAGAAGAGCTATTACCATCACCAGATAAATCATTCAATAATTTACCAACTGGAGAGTAGTCATATACTGCACGAGCAGATGCATAAGCACTACCATAAGCCATACCATTATAGAAGTCTTCTAAGATAGTAATCAAGTTTTCTAATTCAATGTATTTGTAATCATCTGTATTGTGTTCACCATCCATATCATCACGATTGAAGTTGTGTACACCGAAATAGTAATCAGCATCAATTTCATAGAAGATTTCCATTTCAATTTTAGATGCATCATCAGAGAACTTACGAATTGTAATGCATGGGAAGTCTGCTTTAGCTACTTCGAATTCTTCACCAGTGGATACAGTTACAAGTGTTTTACCTGTAGTTACACCAGCAGATTTAATAGCACCATCAGCATCAATGAACTTACGAATTTCATTAGCTAAGATACGTGCTTTAACTGGTGTCAAGAATGCATCAGCTCGGTTGTCACGGTCCATTGTATAGTACTCACCATTGTTACCACTAGACTTAACTAGATGAGCAATAGTAAGTTTAAGCATATTATTCCAATAAGAAATATCAATACCAGTAGGTGCTTTATCCTTGTTACCATCTGGCATACGGAAACGATAACCACAATATACATTCACAGAACGATTGTTGCTACCATTACCAGCTTTACGTGTGTTAAATAATGATTGTCCTAAAGCCATTTTAAGTTTCCTCCTATAGAAAATCTAACTTAATTTTGATTACGAATGTGTTATACTAGTTATAATTTCCTACTTAGATAAAAATAGGCTACCATAGAGCATTGCTCTATGGTAGAACCTGTTTTGTTATTAGTCATCTTCGCCGTAGTTTACATAAATACGTCGATAGTTACGTTTATATACTTTCTTAGCTACAACGTCATTACGCAATTTGTTATATCGTTCATATAAATCAGCGAATGCTTTACGTTCTCTGTCAGAGATTTGAGGATTATCGTCATTAAGAATACCATCGATAACGCTCATACGACTATTAATTCTATGCAAGAGTAATAGAGCATCGTCCTCGTCATTAACGTTTTGAAGAGTGACAGCATAATCATAATAGTCTTCCTCAATGTCTTTAATAGAAGACATTGTGAATTTCTTGGTCATACTTTGGTATTTCATTTTAACGTCGTCAAATACAGATTCTAAGATAGAAGAATCATCAATTCTAGATAACGCAGTAATCATATGATTCATTTCACGTTTAACTAAACGTACTGGAGTGTAAGAAGCAGCTTTACGTAGTAAACGTATAGTACGGATACGTTGACCTTTGATATCATTGTAGATCCGGATTGTCCATGCAATAATCGCAGAAGGAGAACCACCTTCGGAGAACATGTTTAAGTAGCCAAACTTTTTGAGTTTACTAATAGCACTATTAAGTTCGTTAATGAACCCACAAGACATAATAAAGTCATCAATAGCAACGTTGCTAGTCAAGTCCGCCGTGAAGATTGAGGTTAATTTATGTAATAAGTCTTTCAAACCAAATGTAAGAATAGCTACGTAGTTTACATTATCTGTAGTACGTAGTACATCATTTGTAGTATCAAGATATAAATCAATCTCTTTTACAGCACGATCTATTGGACCAGATGAGTTAATCATTGAACCTATATCATGTAGAATAATAGCGAGGATCTCTCTATTAGTCAAACCTAGCAATGGATTAAATAGTTTAGAGTCCAATTCAACGTAGTACTTCTCAATAGTAGTAGTATAATCAGATATAAGCAAAGGATATACATCCTTTTCTTTTAAGACTGGTTGTACGTACACACCAAAGAAGTCTAAGTCTGTGTTATTAGTGTATAAGACACCCTCACATTTGACATCTCTGAAGAACATGTTTAATTCATATGCAAAGTTTCGAAGGACATCAGGATCAGCATCTTGTTTTAACGAATCAATTATAGTTAAGAGATCATTAAAATCATAATTTGTTTTTGCTTTATCCATTCTTATCCCCTTGTGAAAACAAAGAGTGAGCCTATAGACTCTCAGTCTATAGGCCTGCTCTTTTACAAATAAACCACGAATGCTATACTAATTCACCATCAGCATAGTATTACTGAATGTGGCAATTATTTTTCAGTTTCACGAACTACACGATCCAATTCGAATGGTTCAACTTTAGAAGTTACACCTGCTGCACGCATAGCATCCAATTCTGCTTTAGCTGCTTGAGCTGCTGGAGTCAATTCAGCTTCTACAGAGTAGGAATGAGGGTTGGAAGCTAAGTCGTATTTTACAGGGTAAGGGTAACCAGTTGGGGATACAACTTTAGTACCGTCATGACGGATGGAATCATAGAAACCATGATCGTTCATGTCGTAACGTTCGTTGTAATCTTTAGTTACAGGTTTAGTATTTTGAACTGTATCACGAAGACCAGAAGCGTTCAAGATACGAAGACGACCTTGTACTGGTTGATAGGAGAAGAAGTGGAAACGTTCAAACGCATGTACAGCTGGGAGAGCGTAGTTTTGTTTGTTACGGATTTCGTTGGATAAGTACAATTGATAATCGTAAATAGTGTAGATAACACGGTCAGTGTTACGAGGGTTCAATACGATGATCAAGTTGGAATCGTTACGAAGTTTGTCGGAAGAAACGAAGTTGTAAACACGTTTGTCGGAAGTTACAACTGTACGTTTGTAATCCAATTCTACAGGACCAATGCTGGATGGGGATTGGTAAGTGTATTCTACTGGAGTAATACGACGAATCAATGCAGGAGCACCGATAACGGAAACAGTTACGTTAGGATCGTTCAATACTTGGAGCAATGTAGTTACATACATATCTAATTGGTCCATGAACATTGTACGTCTCCAGTTTACTGGATCCATGTTATAAGTGTCTGGTGGGCAGAAGTCGAATGTAGCTGCAAGTTTGTTAGCTGCAGGCATAGTTTTGAAAGATAAATCCAATTCTTTACGGATTTTGTCATCTTTGTAGTTACCCAATACGTCTTTGATCAAGCCAAGAGTTTTGGACAATTGGTCAACGTTGTATAATGCTTGAACGTCTTTTACTTCTTCAGGAGAAATAGGAACGTTGATAGGGTTAGCATTAGGGATTTCTACGATTTGAGTTACAGCATCCCAACGTACGGATGGAGTATCGATCATAGCGTTGGAAGTGTCACGTTTGGAATCGATGATTACACCTTTGATGTCAGCAGAACCAACACAGGAAATCATGAATTGATTGTTTTTAGTGTAACCAGTGATGTAGCCTTCAACTACGTCTGTAGTACCAGGTTTTACGAAGTTGAATTTAGTAGTGATTTGACGGTCCAATTCACCATAGCCAGGTTCGAAGCGACGAGGGCTAATAGCGATAACCAAGTCACCAGTATTAGTTGCAGTTTTAACGCCTACAGTTTTGTAAGTTTCACCAGCAGCATTTACAGCTTTGGAGTCAACTACGATAGCATCGCCATCATGAGCGTTAGTACCATCGATTACGATACCAGTGATAGCTGTAGTAATGGAGTATGCATCATAAGCTTTGTTGAAACCATCTTTAGCACCATAAAGAGCCAAGTTCAAGGATTCACGCATAGCTTTTTCGTCAGCACCACCAGGGATGATAGGTTTAGTTGGGTTAACTTCTACGAATACACGACGTGTAGGGGCAGAAGATTCCATCAATTCGAAAATACGATTTTGTTCTGTGAACATATCGATTTCAGTACCATCAACACCGATCATTTTGCGCACTTCCATGCTCAAAGTGAACTTAGGAGTTTTAGCTACAGCTTTAGGAATAACGCCTTTATCGAAAACGTTATTCATCATCATATTTTTGTGTAAAGGTAACACAAGACCCATTACAGGGTTGTAAGAACCGATGGAAGCATATTCCAAGATACCTTGACGGTCATTTTCGAAAAGTTGTTCCATCATCATTTCGTGGTCACGAAGACCTGCTGGATTGTCAGCAAATTCATCTGCATCAGCAGATTCATTTACGAAGAAGTTTTTAAGGGCACGAGCAGCGTCCTTATTACGCATTAAACGAGCAGACTCAGTAAAGAAGTCTGTTTGTGTTTCGCTTGCGATATTTTCCGCCATTTCTACAATGGCATTAGCGAATTCGTATTCAGCACCTTTATGGAAAGAACGGCTGGATACAACATCGCTAGATTGATTACCTACAACTGGCATATTTGTAGTCTCCTTTCAGGATAGTTTAATTTAAACATTAATGCTCAAATTAGCGCATTTTAATATATTGTTATATTAGCTAAACAGGGCAGACTGGTCACTCAGTTTTTTCTGTATCGTCTTCTTTAACTGTAGTGGCAAGTAGTTTGACAAGTCTATCTAATATAAGCAGCGAATAAAATAGTTCAGACTTATTCTCAATATAAGACTTAGTCGCAAACGTATTAATGATATAGTGTTCAACTGTATCACGTAATTGTTGCGTAAGTTTAGTCACCCTTAGTACTATATTGATATTGTCTGGAGTCTTAGCAATATAATCGATCTTAGTAATAAATCGATTGATTTGATCATACAAATCCATCCATCTAGTCTTAAGTTCTTTTATTGCTATATTTTTCTGTTCTGGTTTTAGATTGTTGAAAAGGTTATCTTCAATGGCTTTGATATCGGTATCTAGTTTAGGGTCTCCACCAGTACTACCATCATCAGTACCAGCATCACCTGTACCATCTCCAGAGTCATCAGTGTCTCCACCATCATCTCCTCCTGCATCAGGTACATCTTCACCATCTTCGGATGGAATATCATCTCCATCTTCACCAGAATCTGGTTCGATATCATCGCCATCACCTGTATCATCACCAGTGTCGTCATCACCAGCATCTGGAGCATCATCTCCATCTTCGGTTGGTACATCTTCACCGTCTTCTGATGTATCAGGTTCAATATCATCACCAGTATCATCACCACCATCAGCAGCTCTGTCAGCAGTGTCTCCACCGTCATCATCAGCTGGAATATCATCACCTTCATCAGGTTCTACTCCATCATCTTCTGGTGCATCATCTGTAGTATCCCCACCATCTGTACCATCATCACCGGTATCAGTATTATCGTCATCAGTAGGAACTTCATCATCAGAATCATCAGGTTCAACGTCATCATCGGTATCATCGTCAGCTGTATCATCGGCTGGTGGTTCTTCTTGAGTATCATCATCTTCTGGAACTTCATCTCCATCTTCAGGAACATCTGGTTCCATTGTATCATCATCTTCAGCAGGGGTATCTTTTTTCTTCTTATTATCCTCTGCTTCAAGGATAATAGAATTAGTTAGTTCGTCAAGGAATCCCATATATTATCCTTTCATAAAAACTCGCATATGTATTCTAAAATCATTTAACTTAGTAGATTGCTGTCCATACCATTCTATTAAGTCTAATACATTTTGTATTTCACCAGACTCAAGGTCCCGTTTTACATATCTAAGCATGGATGTAAGTTTACTAGTACCTTTAATAATTATAGGATATTCACATAGTTCAGGGTTTACTGTAAATATAGGATATAAATCTACACCTTCTATGACTATCTTATGTGATTTAGAAATGCAGAATTCAATTATCTTAATAATCCATCTTCTACGTTCAATAGTAAGCTGTTTCTTTTCTGGAGTCATAGGGTCTTCTCCATCAGCAAATACTCTTGAGTAAGTATTAATGAACTTTAAGTACCCAGGGTTCTTTTTAATAAACTCATAAAAAGTTTTATAGTGCTTCTTACAGTAATCAACCAACCAATCAGCATCTTGTGGGTAAATTATAGCATCTAAGTTTAATAATTCAGCATTATGCTTTTTAGCTAATTTGAATGATAAGGTTGTTTTACCAGATGCTGGATAGCCTAGTATAAAACACACATTGAATCCTTTGCCACGGTCAAATCTATCAAAGTTTACATATATATCATCATCGCTAAAAAATAACGGATGATCTATCTCTGATTTAAACAAGCTCATTATTAATCATCCTCGTCTTTAGATTTACTAATAGCTTCACCATGTTTTACTACCATAGTATATCCAAGCTTTTCTTTTTCACGGATAAGTTTTTGTTTAATCTTCATAAGATTACGAATCTTTTCTAATTGGTTCTTTTCTTCGGCATCTTTAAGATATCGGTTACACATATTGATTTCGATATCTAATTCATCCATAAGTTTTCTACGTTCATCAGCAGATGCTTGACGTCTAGTAACCCACCATCCGAATAAACCAATTACAGATAAAGTTGGTGCTACCATATATAATACACCAGTAGTGATAGCAAGCTTAATAATAGTAGATGCTTTAGGAATAAACTTATCAGCAATAACTTCTTCCCTGGCATTATCTTCTGTATCTTTAGTTACAGCAGACATTAAGTTCTTAATAGCCGCATCAAAAGTACGACTAGCCATCTTTTCATTATCAGATAACTCAGTAAGTTTCTTATCTAGTTTTACACCAATAGCTTTAACTGTATCTAAGAAACTCATTTCCATATGTACTTTTTCTACAGTATCCAGATTAGCCTTACTAGGTGTAGTAAAGATACCTTTGATATCGCATTCTAAGGAATAGTATAGTTCACCTAATACGTAGAGATATTCTTTCATATCACGGCGTTCTAATTCTTCTACATATCCTCGGAAGATAGCTACTAGTTGGTTGTAGTCATAACCCTCTTGGAGAGAAGAGATTTTAGTTACAACCAAATCAAAGATCTCTTTACGAATATAGTCAGATAGAACTAGGCTCTTGGATAGAATCATAGCGAGCTCTTCTGGTTTAGTAGAGTTAATGATAAACTCTTTATATTTGAAACCAGTATCACTATCTAGTTTTAATGCTCTCCAAGTACGGATTACATTACTACGTAGTAACTCATTACCACCATCATCATAGAAGTCTTTATCGATATGATCAGTATCTTCTTCAGTAGCTTCAGTAACTACAGAAGAATGCTTAATAATTTTCCTAAAGCTTTCTTGTAATACATTATCAGTATCTCTAACGAAGAAGTATCCAGTAATAGCTTCTAGTACAGCATATCTATCATAATCACAGTTATACTTATCTAATAGATAGAAGTAGTTTTCTAGAGTAATCTTATACTTATCTTCAATAGGAAGTTTGTAAGTATCAATCAACTCAGCAAACTTAATAGCATATACTTTAGATTGTACTTCATTGAATACATTCTCAGAGATAAGCTTATCTGTATTGAAACGTTTATTAATCATTGTATGATTCTTAATAACCCGGTCATATGTACATAGAGCGTTAGCCTCATTAAGAATCTTTTCTACAGCATGGATATAAGCATCTTTTTGATGTTTAGTAAGTTCAGTACTTTCATTGATTGTATCTGTACGGTTAGCAAGAATATTCTTCATACTTCTACGGATACGTTCAGGATCTTGTACTCGACGTACACCTTCTAATACTCGGCCAAAGTATTTCTTTACATGTACAGGGTTATTAATCTCTAACGCATCAAGATATAAACCAATAGATTTAGCTACTGATTCATCTAAATTAGTATCCAAGTTTAAATGGTTCTCGATTGCAATTTTCAAATTTTCCTCTGTAGGATTTCTCCTGGCTTTCTCATAAGCATAAGCCATGATAACCCCACTAGGTTTACGCTTACTTTCTAAGTATGCTTTACGTTGTCTTAGTCGTCTTAGCATTTTTACGTTTTACCCTCACTTTCTATGAATAATTGATGATTATATATAGGTTCTCTAATTAATTTACCCAGAATGCACTTATAAGGGAAACATATAGTTAATTTTAATCCCATAAGAAGAATCGGAGGTACTATATAGATGTCCATTAAAAACATCCCATACATTATCCACGAAGCTCCTATGGCTATCGCATCTTCTGAAATTGTGTCTGAGAATAATGGTAAGATCATTGCTCAAACTATTTTACAAGACTTAGGTGTACAAAACCGTAATAGACGTATTTACTTACCTAATGACTTATTGCCAGAATTGCGTGCTAGTCGTGCTATGGAGCTTCTTGAAACTGGTAATCTTAAAGGTGAATTGGGTCACCCTATGAGCCAAGAGTTATCTCGTCAACAAACTATTGATCCAGTATTAGTTTGCTGTAAATATCTTAAACTCTGGAACGAAGGTAATCTTATTAAAGCTCACGTTACTGGTACTAATAACCAATACGGTGATTACTTTAATAGAGACTTGATGGATGGCGAAAAACCATCTTTCAGTTTACGTGCTCTAGGTACTATGCAAGTTAATGGTGGTAAGTCTTATGTAAAAAATATTAAAGTTATCACTTGGGACCGTGTAATCTACCCTTCCCATAAAGTAGCTTATGTAGAAAAACTTATTACTGAATCTGCTGGCGTAGATAATACAACTGTAAATAGTAACCAAGTTATAGTAGAAGAATCTTACCAAGGTTCTATTATCCCTATTACTAACTGCCCACAAGTTAAAGACTTCATTAAAACTGAATCTGCTAACTTAGATATCATGGCAGAAGCATTTGGTATTAGCTCTTATGATAACATCGCTGTTACCAAAGAGGGTACAATCCAAATGTTTAACCAAGATGGTTCCACATTGGTTATGAAACCAGAAGACTATATCTTAAAAGAAATTAGAAACTACGCTGAAAAGAACTTCTAAGAAAAAAAATAAAAGAGAATCTAGGTAGAGTCAATGACTCTACCTAGGTTTTACTATCAAAGCTATCTTATTTGGAGTTACGAATCTCCAACCCATAGGCCAGTAATTATCATAGACTTCACCATAGTACTCAAAGAGTTTATGGGATGGTATGTATATACCATTACGTCTTACTGGTAAATCACCAAATTCTTTTAACCCTGTGTATAAATCACAATCTCTAGGGATATTAGTCATATCCCCTAGCATTACATAGTTCAAATATATAGGGTATGTAGCAGGGTTTCTATAGACAAAGTTCTTATGATCAGAATACTCGTCTACATAATAAGTCTTTATAAAGTCTACATCTATTTGGTAACCTAATAGTTTAGTTAACTCGTCTAATCTATTAAGCATAAATGTACCAGTTCTGTACTCATTCTCTGCTTCACATTTATTAACCAATCTATTTTGGAAATGTAATTGGTATATATCTAGAGCCTGTTCACAGTGAGATAACTCGTGTAAAGTAATCTCAGTGACTCTAGTTATATACCGTTCTATAGTATCTTCATCTTCACCATATTTGAATATGGTTGGTAAGCTTACACTGATCTTACCAAATACAGATGTATTTGCATATGCATCTGGATCTTCTCGTAATGGAGTATCTAGAACGTGTAATGTAGTGTATGGGTGGGATGGATTAATAATCCCGTTGTACTTAAGATAAACTTTAATAGCAGCTTTCCTCATCAATCTAGAGGCCACTTCATAAGAAATACGCATAATATCTATCACCTCAACATTATGATATATAACCAAAATAACCCTTAAAGGAGGCAAATAGGCATGGCATATAATAGAATGACAGACGTCATTAATAAGATCGAACGACGTCTAGGTACAAAGCCATTAGGATTACCGCCTGAACTAGCTAAAGATAAATGGGCTAGTGAAGTAATCATTCCAGATACACTATCTACATTTAGTAGATATTTCCCTCATATGATTAGAGTCTTGTTGACTAAAGATGATCAACGTGGAGACTATTATCTTCTTGATAGACATATTCCAGAGAACTATGAAATTCTTGGTGTTAAAGATCTTATGTGGGAAGACTTAGACACTACAAGAACTGGTGTACAGCAATATGGTACATACGTTATGTCAGCTAAAGCATTAAGCTTTGATGATATGATGCTATCTCAACAATATTCAAACATTGCATCATTGTTTAATAATAACGTATACGTTGAATACATCCCACCTAATATGGTTCGTGTAACTATGAATATGGCAGGTCAAGTATCTAATATCCTAGATCAAATGACTTTAGGTGTATTCGTTAAACACCCATCTAATCTAATGACTATTGAACCAACTAAGATGGAAACATTTGAACGATTGGCTACAGCTGATGTAGCAACTTGGCTGTTTGAATACTTGAAACACTTTGATGGTATTGAGACAGTATTTGCCAATATCGATCTTAAGTTATCTTCTCTTGAACAACAAGCATCAAGACGTGAAGAGATTGTACAGTTCTTACAAGAGAACTATGTCAACCCAGCAAATGGTAATCAGCCAATCATGTATACAGTATAATAGAAAAAATCCCACTATGAGGAAATTCCTCATAGTGGATATTTCTTTGTTTATAATGAGATATTATTAGTTCCAAGTAAACCAGTTGTACCCATATACTTAGCCATAGTACTAGCATGTAATAATGGATTATATGTAGATAAGAATCTTTTAAATCCTTTGATGCGGTTTATAGTTACATTGAATGAATCTTCTGAAGACTCATTAAATACAAAACTTACACCAGCATAGAATAAACCAGTCTTCTTATTATCAATAACCACAGGTACACAGTATAAAGATGCACCCTTGTAGTCTTTCATAAGCATAGGTCTTACTGTATTAGAATTACATCTTAAGTCATAAGATACACCATCTTTACCACGTACGTAGTCAAACGGTGAACCATCAGCATTTACATCACAGACTTCAAGAATAGTATCTATTAGCTCACAGAACTCATCATAGTTCTCCCAAGTCAAATCTATAGATACATTACTATTACCACGTTGTGTTAAAGACATGTAATACTTATACCTAAGATTCGTAGTTATCTTATTACCACTATTAACTATAGTATACTCATTATGTAATGGACTAAACTTAGTGTTACCATTTCTTAGTGTTGTAGTATTGAATGCCACAGTAATCTTCATAATCAGATTATTACCGAAATCAAATACTTCCTCGCTTATCTTAGTATATGATTCAAAATTTTCCATAGTGCTTCCTCCAAGAAAAATTAACCGTCATAAGATAGTTAAAGTCCTTGTAGAAGACAAAAAATAAAGACGGGATTGGTTACCCGTCTTTATTATTTTTAAGCAGCTGGTTGTTTAACCTTATCGGTTTCAACCTTTACCTCACTTACGTAAGGAAGCTCTAATGCATATTGATTAGAGTTTTCATCCGCTTGTTTCAAGACCAATAAGCCTTTCTTAGATGCTTTTGCATCATAATACAAAGGCTTGCCGGCTTTATTACGAAGCAGTAAGATGCTATCTTTTGTTTTAGCATCAGCAAAGGCCTTTTCTACAACTATTCTCAAATCTTTTGGAATAGATTTGTAATTTACTGCCTTCATCAATTCAGGATCAACCTTCTTCTCAGCAGGTTTTTCCTTTACAGTCTTTTCTTTTTTAGACTGTTTTTTGTCATCAGTTTTGGTTTCAGGTTCTTCTTTCGCCTCAGATAGGTTGATAATCCGGTCAGCATAGCGAACTCCATCAAATACCATCAACTGCTTGACTTGACCAGCATCCGATAATAGATCAAACATTGGACCCGCCAGCTTTAATGTATCTTTATTATCAGATACATATTTAGCAACAGCGGATGCTAACAGTCCACCGATAACCAAATCATATTCTTTCACTCTATTGAGTGGTAAGAATAATACGATTCCTATTTGGCGGACTAATTCGTCCATCTCCACACGCACTGGATCTTTAGAGATTAGGTCTTTGATAAAATCATTATCAACCACCTGCTCAACTAAATATCCAACACTTTCAGTAAGATGGTCTAATGGTTGCATAAAGAATGCTTCCATCAACTCAGCTGTTTTTTTGGCATCGTCTTTAGCGATACCTTTTACAACAACCTCAACACAATATTGATCCATCAATTTTAATTCTTTCATGGTAATATCCTCCTTTATGTAAAATTAATTAAACTACCATAGAATTACAGTTATATTATACAACTGAAATTTCTTTAATAACGAAAAATCCCATATAGGCAATGCCTATATGGGATGCTTTTATTTATCTTTATCTTTCTTATATACGCTATTTATATCGAATGTATCTCGATAGTCTATAAACATACGATTTGCTTCATATTGAGCTTTTACATTCTCACGAATCAACTCAAGTTCTTCAGCTTTATTATTCAATGTATTGAAATCTAGCTGAATTTCTTTACAGTCTGAAGCATATTTCTTAAATATAGGCTTCTTAGCTCTATAATACTGTCTAGTAGATGTAAATCCTGTATCTACAAATTCAATATAATCAGTATCATCATTTCTAGTTCTGCCTAGTGTTTGTCTAGCTAATACTTCAGACTTAAATGGCTCATTTAAGACAAATGTAGCCTTAAGTCCACGTATATCTAAAGCAGCACCAGCAGACTTAGTTGTAGAGAGAATGATAGTCTTAGATAAAGCTACTTGTTTCTCTGCTTGTGTATATGTGGATGTAAATATACCAACATCCCCACGATACTCAGGGTAGTTCTCTTCTATCCAGACTTTAATCTCTTCAATAGCTTGGTTAGTTCCAATATATACTAAGACTTTACCACCTATACGAAGAATCTTATCCATCATAACAAGCATAATCTTTCTAAACTCTTCAGTATTAACTAACGAGTTCATATACTTATTACGATCTAAACCATACATGTAATTATAGCAGTTAGCTCTCATTTGTGGAGTCGGTCTACTATTATATAGTATAGCATGATATCTTGTATGTGGATCATTATCAGCATCGAACAAGTCTATCTTAGGTACATTCTTAAAGTATAGCTTATAGATAGTATTCTCATCACTATTACTACGTATAGGTGTAGCAGTAAGATATAAAGTCTTCTTTGTGTTTGTAGCATAGTCTATACTAGCAATATTCTCAAAATTAAGATGAGCTTCGTCGAATACTTTCATATATACATTAAGTTTCTTGAATAGTTCACCAATAGAATCCCATCCAAATCGCTCACCAAAGTTCTTTAGTGTAGAATGGGTTACCATGAATGCTTTATACTTAGATAAGTCGGTAAATCCTTTAAGAATCTTGTGTATAGCAGCTGCACCAGTGATTATCAGTACCTCCCTAATGTCGGTATTGGTATATTCTGCTACACAGTTTTGCCACTGCTCTAACCATGCCTTATTTGAGGCAATTACGCATATCTTTACATTCCAATATGCCATAGCTGCTATAGTTACATAGGTTTTACCAGCACCAGTATTTAAGTTTACTGATAACTGTGTCCTACTACTATTAGCCATGTATTCACCCTTAGCTAGAATGAATCTTAAAGCTTCTTTTTGTACATCATCTCTAGGCATATACTTAATAGTGGTCATAGTGGTCTGCTCATAAGGATCACTATTGTACTCACGTTCCATTTCTACACCTAAAGTTCTAGCTATAAATCCTGTATCCACCCCTCTAGGGAGATACATAAGTTTCTTCTCTTCATCAAACCTAACTCCTACGTATTTATAAGTATGAGTCAAAGGATCGAAGATAGTAAAGTACTTTTCTAATCCAGGCACTTTACCTGGAGTATAATCAGTAACTACTATACAGGTATTTCGTATTATAGCTCTCATAATACCTCCTTTAAAGAGAATACAGTATGGGAATAGCTCCCATACTGTATAGTTTCTTTAGTCTTCAACTTTAACAAACATGCTTTTGACTTCTTTCTTAGTATCATCTATAGATAAGTCTCTAGCTTCTTGGTTTAAGAACTCTTGAGGGTTAAGCATGTAATAGTAATCTATAGAAGATGGAGTTTCTTTTAAGAATGTATTAGGATTCTTCAATGTATCTTTAATACGTTCATAAGCTAAGGAGATAATCAATGATGGATTTTCTCTCAATGCTGTACTTAATGCAAGTAATTGATACTTAGCTTCAGGATAAGACCAATCAGGTTTACCCATAATATCATCAGCTGCTCTAACTAAGTTAGCAATGATAACCTCAGTATGCACACTCATTACATTAAGACCACCCTCAATGATGGTAGCATTAAACTTAGTAATGATTTCAGGTAATGTAAACTTAGGAGTTATGCTTGCAATATTGATAATACGTTGAGCTTGTTCCATTGTCTTAGCTAATTCGTTATTTTGAATACGCATAAAGAATAATGGAGTCTCTTCGTTCAATAATGGTTTAGCATTCTTCTTAGGTACATGTAATCGTACATCGAAATACTCACTATCATCATCAGGAATACTAGAGTTAACCATTCTACCAAAGATATCACCAAGATAGAACTTAGATACATGATCTATATCGATTTCTTCACCACCATCTTCATCGATGATTACGAACTTATCGATATACTCATTTAAGATATCAGTATCTTCACGTTCTTCACGGATAGAATCATATTCTTCATCTGTAGTATCTTCAGAGATACTATCTTTATAGATACGAATCTTGACTTTAGATAAATCTACTTCTTCTTTAGGAAGAATACGATTATCAAAGATAGTAAAGTACTTTTGGAACTTAGCAGGCCATTCAATAGTTTGAAGCTTAACTTCAAGCAGATGTTTAGCTGATAATAATACTTGAGTAAACTCTCTACTGATAAGCTCTGCAGCGAATTTGCCAATATTGATATTATTATTAGTATGAGCTAACTTACCATAGCAACGATAGCAAATACCATGACCATGTACAGCAGATGCACATGTAGCTGGGCTATATAGATATACAGTCTTACCCTTGAGGTCTTTCCAGCTGTCTTCAGTAATAAGTACATCAAAACCATTAGGTTCTAAACGACACCATCTGTCTATATACTTATCGAAGAAGACTTTATTATCAAACGTAATAGGAATTAAGTTTTGAGTATCACATTTGAAATTCTTGTCTTCATGGAGATAGCTTTCTTGAGCTAATAGACCAAGAAGACGTGCAAAGTAACCTGCATCACCAACGTTATCTTTAGCTAAGATTTGCGCAATACGACCACCAGCAGATTCAATAAAATAGGATACATTATTATTTACACCACCAGTAATAAAGCTATTGGAGATAATGTATGGATATACACCACCCTCACCATCTGGCTTTGCACCAATGAATCCCATAAACTCTCTCAACTGTTTAAGGTTGATAGTTTCTTTTGCTCTAAAAGCATTAGCATAGATATGGTCATATCCAATATACTTCTTAGAGTTCTTTACATAATCCTGAATCTTATCAATCAACTTATTACCATAAGACTTAGATTCAGATAAAGTTACTTCATCTAAGTTAGGATAGATGAGGTTTCTGTATTCAGGAATATTCTTGAGCATCATAACTTCATCATGTAAGTTTACGCTATTAACGAAGAATGGTGCAAATTGGTCCACGAAACTAATATTGAATATCATATCAGCAATAGCTTGATTCAAAGTCTTCAATGGAATAATCTCTCTATAAGGACCAATGATAAGTTTATTAATATAACTTTCGATAGCTCTACCAGGAATACAGTTATCGAAGAATAAGTGTTCTGGTTTAATAGTATCACCGACTTTAACGATGATATTCCAGAAGATCATATTAATCATATAGTGTGCGAATGTGAGTTTAATAACTTTACCACCAATTCGTACACCAATCTTTTTAGTTCTCACTAATTCAGATTCAATCATATCTTTCAAGATATTTAGAATGCTTTGGTAGTGAGATTCCCAATTATATATATTAATCTTTTCTACGTCTATGACTATATCTTTACCTAAGACATAGTCAGCATAGATACCGTAATTAGCTAGGTTATTCATAAACGCTCCTCCTTATAAAATAAACCATGTATATTACTACTACTATAATATACATTTATATGTCCGGAACGTTGTTGATTTTTATAGGTAAAATACCCACTATAGAGCAGTGCCCTATAGTGGATACTTTGTAATTATTTTTTATTAGGTAATGCTTTAACTTTGGATGCAGATTTGATGAATTCACGTTGACCAACTTTAGCAAGTTTAACTGCTGCATTGTGGTATTTTTGAACAATCTTAGCAATAAGTTGACGTTCTTTAACACGGTTAAGAACCAATTTAGTCCACAATGGATCTTTTTTGTCTTTAGCCAATTGATAAGCAGCGATTTTTACACGGCGAGCCATATCATCTTGACGGGACAAACGAACCATAGTCTTTTTGTTAAGAACTGCTTTTTCCAATAAAGCTTCAGCTTCAGCGGATTCAACGAATTCTTTACGAGCTTCGTCATCCAATTTAGCAAGCTCAGTGTACAAGTAAGATGCTGCAGTAGCTTCAACTACGCTTTGTGCTGTATCTTCAAGTACAGGAGCGTCTTCTAACATAATGTCGTCATCAAAAAACATGAGATAATCCTCCTTAATATTAAGAATTGATTTAAAAGAAAAATATTTTTCTTGGATTTATATGGTTTTGGTAACCACGATTACTGTATTGTTATAGCTATAGCTAGCAATCTGGTTTAAAAATACAAAAATACATAGCTTAAAACACCAAACTAACCAGGAGGTATGAGCTATGAAACTAGATTTGAATGTGATTAAGAAATACAAAGAGGAAATGACTACGTTATTACGTATGCAATTTCCGACATTGACTATAGATGAAATACAGTTCTTTATTGAAGATGCTATTGAACGGAAGTTTAATAATCCAGATGTACGTATAGATAATAACTATAAGGATATTGTAGTTGACTTACAGCTAACTGATTTAGTTAATAAGATAGAGACAGATAAACCTATCTTAGTTCCTAATGGGTGTTTATTTAAACAACACGAAGAAGGCTTTACACCATTCTACAGACTATTAGAGTCTTATGTAACTAAACGTAAAGCTTATAAGAAGAAGATGTTTGAATACCCTAAGGGTTCAGACGAATTCAATAAGTATAATCTATTACAGTTATTAGCTAAACGTGATGGTAATGCTACATATGGTGATATTGGTTCACCAGCATCTGCATCATATAACTTATACGTTGCCGTAGGGACTACAGCTACAGGTCGTATGCTTATTACTCATGCTATTAGTTTATTTGAACAAATCTTCACTAATAATCTTAAGTTCCAGAATATAGATGAAGCTGTAGTATTCTTGAATAGAATCATTAAAGAACCATCCCATATCTATAGTAGAGAACTAGGGTTATCTAGAGATATTCCTATAGAAGAAGTCTATAAGAAAGTTATAGAATCTTGTGGTGTATGGGTTAATGATACAGAAGAGCATTTCAGTAAGTATAGTGATATTATTTGGAATATCTTGATGTATCAATCTCAAGAAGTACTTAATAAGATATACTATAAGAATAACTTATATAGACTTGTAGTTGATTCATCTCATGTACAAGACTTGGTTAAGAATATCTTTAGTGGTATTAACGAACCATTTATGAATCCTAATGAACCACCAGAGAATATAGTCGAAAGTCTAAATAAACTTACAACTATATTTATGGAATGGTGTTATATGAGATACATTGTATCTGATAAGTTTGAAAGATGCTCTACTATGACTAGAGATATCGTATTACTTACAGATACAGATTCCTCTGTAATTAGTACAGATAAATGGATTCATCTTGTAGATAATATCTTAGTAGACCATGATTGTACATTAGTCAATGACCTCAAGGAAGTTGTAACTAAAGAGAGAAAAGAGTTATACAACTTCTATACTGATGAAATCGAAGAAGTCGAAGAAGAGACTAAGATTACCGAGGGATATGATGCAGTACGTATTTCCAGTGTAAATATCTTATGCTATATCGTAAGTAAGATTCTTAAATCTCATTTCCATCTTATTGCTGAGCAGTATAATACTTTGACACCATATAAAGTATGTCTTATCGACATGAAGAATGAGTTCTTATTCAAACGTGCATTACTTACACCAGCTAAGAAGAACTATGCTACAATCCAAGAGCTTCAAGAGGGTAATATAGTACCTAAGAATAAGCAAATGGATATTAAAGGTCTTCCAATTAATAAGTCTGTATTTAAAGACAGTATTAAAGATGAGCTTCAAGGAATACTTAGAGAGAAAGTATTACTTAAACCTGAGGTAGACCAATTAGAAGTTATTGGTTTATTAGCTAAGATTGAAAAGAATATCCATGATAGTATCAAGTCTGGAGAGAAAGACTATTACAAACCAGTATCTGTAAAATCTATTTCTTCATATGCTGACCCTATGAGAATACAAGGTATTAAAGCGGCTATTGCTTATAACGAAGCTATTCGTGATGAGGGTACTGAACCAATAGATTTAGATAGCAGAAACTATTTAGAGATACTTAAAGTTAATATTAGAGAGAAAAACATTGGTGAATTACAGCAGTCTAATCCTGCGGTATATGAAAGACTTATTAAGTTCTTTGATAATAATAGAGCAACGTATAAGGGAGAGATACTTGCCGTCGCAGTACCAGCAGATGAACACTTACCAAGCTGGGTATTAGATTATGCTGACTACTTTGAAATCATCAATACCAATATCAAGAACTTCCCATTAGAGTCTATTGGTATAACTAGATTCGAAAAGGAAAATGTAAACTATACTAATATTATAACTATTTAAAGGAAACTGTGTTGTATGGTAAATTTATCTAGAATAGACGATTTGATATATTTCATTGCAGACTGTGGTAAGTTTGAGTATGCTCAGACTATAAATGATGGATGGAAAGCTTGTAAAGATGACAAGTTTGATAAACTTGAGTATCTTATGAATGTATATCAATCAGCAAAGACAGCTACTTGGTTTAAAAACCAACGGTATTCTGCAAAAGTGACGTTTGTTGGGTTATTCCGTAATTTTATGAATATACTAGACCCTAGAAGTAAAGAGTTTGAAGAAATCAATAAAGAATACTTCAAAGCTATTAACGTACAAAAGACTACTATTACACAAATTAATGGATTGCTCAACGGTAATAAACGTAAAAGAATGTAAAATATACCCAGTATAGTCAATGACTATACTGGGATATCTTTTGTTAAAATTTAGGGTCAGTAAGTGCATCCCCATCTAATGTCATAGTTAAAGAGAATAACGCTTGAATACATTCGTTAGTATTAGCTATTACTGCTTTACAACCTAAGTCAATAAAATGGACATTAGATTCTAGTTGCTTTTTAAGTTCGGCATTAGCTTCATCTGTGAATATGCCTTTGATGGTTACCATATCACCATCATAGTCACCACCAATAGATTCCAAATAAGCATTACAGATATTCATTGTATCAATAAACTTATTTGCAGTATTAGTACCAATATATTCATCACGAATCTTAGGATAGTTCTTATAGAACTTACCATCAAATTCTAGACTTTCAGTTTCAATAGTAGATGATAATTTACATTTAGTAGAGAACTGGTTATAGAATGTATCGATAGGGAAACGTGATATAAGAATCATTTTATCTTTTATAGCTTCTGTAGCAGCCATAAAGATTACATCACACCAAGTTAGTTTACGTTGTAATTCTTCTGCTACACCAGAATCTTTATCATCAGCAATATCTTCTACACGTTTGAAACGTGCTTTAAGTTTCATGTATAAAGTCTTACCCTTATAACCAATACGTTCCATTTCCTTAGGACTAATAGGAGCTTCTACTGGTCTAAATCTATCAGAATAACCATGAATGAAACGGTCTAGCTCTTTCTTTAGAACTAAGTCATTGAAATAGGTTTGCCAGTCATCTATTCTAGGATATAAGACTTCCCCTTTGGAGCCAATACATTCGTATACTGTACGTCCAGCAAATTGCTCTTCAAAGAATCTTCTCATATGGAATAATACAAATGGGAAGAAGTTAGCAGCTGCTGATGTCATTGGTAATACTGAGTATTCTAAGTTAGCTTCGATGTCTTCAAGGTTTTCGACTTTAAGATTTGGAGAGGACATAACTAACCGTGTAGCATAGTCTGTAGTCTTACTGATATTAGTACGACGTAATACGCCAAACTTACCAGGAATACCACCATTAGGGTTAGATTCTGTACCAGAACCAAACCAGTTATAGATTTCTAATAGTAAATCTTGTATACGTCCCTTATTAGCATCACCAATATTAATACCATAGTATTTAGATTCTTCTAAAGACTTAGCAGATACTAATACGTTTTGGTATAGCTTATTAATATCACCAACTGAGACTTTACCACCATCACTTTTAACGTCACGGTAGTATGGTGGAATGATTAATAGTTTAGTAATGAAGAAGTTCTTACGGTTACGTTCCAAGAACTTGATAAAACGACTACGTTTAGTAGAACCAGTCTCTCTAAACTTAACCTTGTCTATATTCTTGTATAAGAAGTCTAAACCAGTTTCACCATTCTCATCTTCAACGAATTGACCATCAGAGTCTATTTTAAAGAACTTAGTACCTTTGACAATTTCTTTTAGCTTACGGTCAATCTTACCCCAGATCTTATATACTAATGGTGCTAAGAATCTACCATGTAAATCAATATAAGCAAAAGTCCCAGCACGTGTTTGCTTAGTGATACCAAAGATGATATTAGATAGTAATCCATCATCAGTTGGATTACCATTTACATCAAAAAATATAGGATTCGTTATAGGTTGTAGATTATTCTTCTTTACGAAGTCATCCATATCTAATAAAGAGACCTCTAAATGATCTCCTCTAAGTTTATCTGCCATATTTTTATAACCTCCGTAGTTATTAATATGTAGAAATCCCATAGTCCTATATGTGGACTATGGGAATTTACACATCTAAACTCTACTGAAAACCATTTGTATTTCAGTTGGCTTATGACATACACAGGAAATTGCAATATTCGTGTTATGGCGATTTATTACCTTCCCATTGTAGTCAGTTTCAATGCTTTTAAACGCATCAATATTTGATTTATTACCAAATATAGTAACTGCTACACTATCTTCACATAAGTCAGACTTGACAATTTTATTACCAAGACACCCATATGGTGCTAGCATAAAGTATAAGATATTATTCTCGGTAAATAGACGACAAAATGTAGATAATGCATCTGTTTCTCCCATAATAAATTTAGATGAAAACTCTAGTAAGTCCATTTATGTCTCCGAAAATATCAATTAAAAATAGAATCATAGACAGCTAGTTCAGCATGTCTAATATGACACTGTTGATGGTGTCTCTTATTATAGTATTTATCTCTTCCAATAGCTTTATATGAACAGCATTCTTTACACATTTGATTTGTACATACAGCACATTCATCTTTAGACCTATCGTAGATATAATTAGTTTCAAAATTATTATAGATTTCAGGTATACGGTTATACTCTAATAGATCAGCTTCTACGTTATCGGCATAGATACCCTCATAGACAGCACAGCATGTAGTTATTCTTCCTGATGGACTAACTGCTAGCATATTACCATAGTTGCATATAACAGTTGGATCTTGTTTGCTATAATAATCATGTAGATTATATAAATCAATATCAGTATCTTTTACATAGTTAAGTGTATCAGTAAGACTCTTTCTAAAAGTATCCACAACTAGTGGAATGGTATAAGAATTATAATTACGTATAAAGTAGTATTCAATATTCTTATAGCCTAATTTGTATAGAGCATCGAAAGTCTCTTTCATATTATACACTTTCTCTGTAATAGCATATCTAATAATGATATCATTAGCAAATCCAGATTCACTTAGTTTCTTAAGAGTGTCTAATGTATTAGATGGTTTATTACCCTTAAGTCTTCTATAAGAGTCTTCGCCATCATATGATATACTAATGGTTCTATTCTCACCCTGAGTTGCTATTAAGAAATCTCTTATAACCTCAAAGTTAGTACCGTTACTGTATAGTCGCCAATCTATTGTAGTGTCTTTATACCTAGTGATTCTCTTTAAGACTCTTATAGCTTTCATAACTAATGGTAATCTATTAGGTGTAAATAATTCCCCAGAGTTCAGTCCTATAGTTAGCTTATCTGAAATATTTATATTCTTAAGCATCTCTAATAGGTCATCCCATCTGGAGAATCTTTCACCACTATTAGTATCACCATATAAGAAGCAATAGCTACAAGCCATATTACAGTCTTTATTCAGAATCAATTCTAAGTTTGATAGATTAAAGTCATCTAAAGTATTAATTGCTTTCTTAGGTATAGTATACATTAGATAAGTCCTTCTTCCATCATTTGCTCATTAAGATCATCAGCTTCGTCTCTAGTTAGTCCTTCGAAACCAGGGATATGGTGACCATTTTCTCTGGCTATATCCATCTCTAGTAGCTGTCTACCAGTGTATTTATTCTTATTAAAGCTTTGCTTTTTAGCTTTGGCTTTAAGATCATCTTCTTTTTGTTTCTTCTTAGCAGCTACACGTTCTTGATACTTAAAGTATCGTAGGGCTACCATATACCATACAGGAGCATTCATAATCTCCATGATAGTTATTCGCCCACGATACTCATAAGATAACCTATTGACTTGGTCTAGGAGTTCAAAACTTGTACTAGCCGATGTCGTATAAAAACCAATTGTTGAGCTGGAGCCTCAGCAGCTTGGATCTCATCACCACATTCAGGGCATGTAGCCGCTGGCATTTGGTAAGAAATATTAATAGATTCAGCATACTTATCAGCATACTCGCCAATACGATCACTGATATCATTTAAATCAATATCACTTAATGTATTGAAGATTTTGTATAGAGAAGCAATACGATATTTGTATGTCTTAACTACATCATTCTTATCTGTACGGAAAGCAATAGGAATCAATGCTTCTTTTTCTTCATCAATACGGTATAAGGATTTAATAGTAGCAGCCATACCTACGAAAGTATCATACTTTTCAGTCATAGCTTTATCCACGAAGTTGATTTCAAATAGGATATTGTATAATGTGATAGGGCCTACACCAATAGCATATTTATCAGAGACTTCCATTAAGTCTTCTTCTAAAGTACAATCTACAGATGGGTCTTTTTGGTAAAGCTTATCGAATAGCTCTTTATCTTTATCAGAACCGAATTTAACCATTTCCATGATTTCACGTTTTTCAGCAAAGATATTATCACATTTAGTATTTTGACATTGGAAACCAATGATATTAGCATTTTGGAAGCATGCTTTATATACAGCGAAGTATAAGTGGTCAATATCAGCATAGTGAATTTTCTTACACCAGTTTTCAAAAGACCCAGCATTACATTTAGGATGCAAGTGTTTCCAAATCAATTCAAATTGAGCACGTGCAGCTTCAACGTTATTACGCCCTTCTTCTGTATTAATTAAGTTTTGGATTTCAATAGCGGACAATGGAGAAACAGATACAGAAATACCAGTATAAGGTAATACCCAAGTGAAGTATGGAGTTTCTTCAGCTTGTTTACTTAAGATATTACTTGCTGGCATAGTAGATTTAAGAATCTTGAATTTAGATAAATCAGTTTTTGCTTTATTAGGAACTAGCATAGTACGTAATTGATCTTTGAACGTAGCCATACGTTTGTTTAAACGTTCTTCACGTTCTTTTTCTTCAATTTCACGCATTTCATCAGCTAGACCTAAGTCATTAATAATATCATCATCAATGATATCTAATTCTTTATCATCATCTTCTGGGTCAACTACAGTTTGTTCTGGTACTGTAGGTTGGTCTAATAGTTCAGCTTCGATATCATCTACAGTTTCTTCTTTAACCGTAGCTGGAGTTTCTACTGCTTTAGTTTCAACTTTCTTAGCTGGAGATTTCTTGCGTGCTTCTGCTAAAGCAATAGCATTACGTTCTTCGATTTCTTCTTTAGTAAGAGCTTCATCAGGATTCACTTCAGCATTCTTATCATAAGTAGAAACTACACGTACATCTCCACCCTCGATTTCTTTACGTTCTTCGTATTCATCAGCCATACGTTGAACTTCTTCGATAGCTGGACCGAAACGACGTTGGAATGCTCGACAAGTTTGTTCATCGAAATCATTCATTTTCTTTTCGTATTCTTTTTCAGCAAAGTTTTCATTTTCATACTTAGCTACATCTTCGATTGCTACTTCTTTAATAGCATCTTCTGTAGGATTACCTAAGTTGTATAGCGGGTTATCACGAATACTTTTAGGTTTTTCTTCTTCTACAGGTTGTGGTGTTACAGGTGTATCTTCAGCTGGTGTTTCTACAGCATTATTATTTTCTTCTGCAGACACATTAGCTTCAGCTTGCAAATCAGATAAGGAAAGAGTTTTCTTTTCCATCTAATAGTCCTCCTTAATTATAATTGGAAATATCTTTTAAAGTAAGGTTATCCTTATTAAAAACTAGATTGACAGAAGATGTGTCAATAGTCATTCTAATAAGTAATACATTTACGTTGATAAATGAGCAGTCTACAGTAATAGAAGACATAGGAGCAAGATAAGTTTGTATTTGATTCTTAGCTGTGTCTTCTAGTTCATGTAGTCTATCACTATTTATAAACTTATATCTACTATACAAACCAATACCACAATCTGGATTGTTTTGTAATGTACCAGGTTCTAATAAGAATAATCTAATAATGTCTACAGCTATAGCTCTAGCATTAGTATATTCTGTTGGTTTATTAAATGAATCTACTGATAAAGCATATTCTTTAATCTTAGATGATGTCTTATATTTATTAGTATCCATAATGCCTCCTTTCGGCTTATTTGGGTAGCTTTAAGCATCTTATTATAAAGTTAGCCCTGTGAAAACATACATGTAAACTGCCCTAAAGGAGGTACATATGGCAACGAAAAGATTCAAATGTCCTTTCTGTGAGAAACGTCTAGAACGTGAACCATTGGTAAGACATATACAAAATAAACACCAAGAACTAATCCCTGAGGGTTACTCTGCAGCTAGAATTGTATTCAATACAATTAATAAAAAGTCTAAAGGAACTTGTGTTATCTGTAAGAATGAAACACAATGGAATGAAAAGACTTGGAGATATAATAAGTATTGTAGTGAGAAATGTAAGAAAGAGATGCGTAAACGTGCTTTAGAGAATATGCATAAGGTATATGGGAGATATACATTCATGCACGACCCAGAGCACCAAGAAAAGATGTTAGCTAATAGACGTATATCTGGTACTTACAAATATTCTGATGGTACTATGTTTACTTATACTGGTACATATGAAAAACGTGCTATTGAGTTCATGGATAAAGTTCTACATATCCCTAGTGATGATATTATGATGCCTGGTCCAACTATCCAATATGTAGACCAAAATGGTGTTACACGAAATTGGATTACAGATATATATTATATACCATATAACCTCATAATCGAAGTTAAAGATGGAGGTGATCATCCTAACACAAGAAGCATGCCTGAATATAGAGCTAAACAAAAAGCCAAAGAGTTTAATATTATCACTTTAGACAAGTATAACTATATTCGTCTTACTGATAATAACTTTGCACAGCTATTAGCTATATTCATGGAACTACGTTTCAAGTTAGAAGATCATGATAATACTAAGACTTTCAATATTAATGAATTCACTTCATGGTGTGAGAATGCCATCAAGGAACTTAAAGGAGAAGAGTAATGTCTAATCTAAAAGAGTTCACTGCTAACGTTGGTGGAGTTCCACCAGCTAATGCTAGTGATCAAATCGTAGTGCAATATGGTTACAGTAACTCTTTTACTGGTGATGAATCAGTAGAGGGTTATGGTTTAACCAAAGACTTAGAAGACGATACTATTAAAGTAAAGTCTTCTGATGGTACAAAAGAATATAAGAAAGAAGAATTCTTAAAAGACCGTAAGTTTAACTTATACCGTTTCAAAGGTGAAGATAAACGTAAACTAGAAGCTAATAACTTCTATGAACAATTGACTGGTATGGAACTAATCTCTAATGACCAAATCAAATACAATAAAGACTTTGAAGAGATTACATTTGAACCAAATAAAGCATTGGTTGAAATGTCTTCTGTTATTGCTACTCTAGAACAAGAAGCAGAAATGGCAGAGATAGACTTCTCTAAGTTACCTGATGACTATATGCCATTAATAGGTGAATTAGAAAAGAATAAAGCCAAAGAGATAGTTAGAGATCATCCTGATATTGATGTAATGACAGATAACGATGGATACTTTGCTATCAATGTAAAGACTATGAATCGTACTGATTCAGCTATTGATTTGAATGATGTATTGTTAACTGATAACGTATTATCTGATACACCATGTAGCAATTGTGATAACTATACTAAAGAAGCATTCTTAAACTGTGACCCTAATTCATTTGTATTAGCTACACCAGAATCAGAAAAAGAATTAGATGCACAGATGGACATCTTCTATGGTTTAACTAATGACCAACAACGTTTCTCTGATGATGTATCTATTCGTCTATTTGGTAAAACCAATTCAGATAGATATGAAGAATTAAAGAAACAGTTCTTAAATCAGCCTATTAAATATGATAATATCTCTATCAAAGAAGATGCTGAAGCTGACATTAGTGATGAAGAAGTACAATTAAAGAATAGTGCTATTCTTAATAGAGCAAACATGTTTGGTATCAATCTTGCTAATAAGGGTAGAGAACTCCATTCTGCTAAAGAATGGTCTTTAAATACAGGTATCTATATTATGAACTTATGTAAGTCTATAGTATCTTTAGAAGAACTATGGTCTTTATATAAAGGTATGCCTATACAATTACAACAAATGTCTGACTGGAAATTATTAGAGTTGGTTGGTTGTACTAATGAAACGTTCTATAACTTTATGAAGTCTCATCTTCTAAATACAATGGAACTTAAGTATCAAGATATCACTCTAATCGAAGCTACAGATGTTTGGGGTAATCAAATACAAGACCCAGTATTACCAGCAGGTGTACCATTCTTTACACCAGAAGAGATTGAAAGTAAATTAAAAGAATATACTAAGAAGCATAGTACTGATACTGATTGTGTAGATATGCTTGCTTGGTTAGATGCATATAAAGATATCTGGCAAGGTATTGATATTAGTTCTAATCGTAGTAAACGTTTAGCATTTAATAAATGGTTTACTATGGTTAATAAAACCATTAAACAATGGAGAACTTCTGAAAGTGAAGAAGAACTTACAAGTGCTACAGAGAAGCTATTAGCTTTAGGTGTACCAACAACTAAGTTCTTACCATCTGATAGTATAGCTTATAAGAAACGTTTACAATCTGTAGCTAAGCAGAAAGTAATTGATAGAATCTTACGAGAATCTGCTATTAATGAAGCCAAAGATATCCCTATAGAGTTTAATAACTATGGTGATCTATTAATTACTAAGCCAGAAAAGATTAACTTTGATGATGAGTTCTTTAAGACCCATCGTCTATTGGTAATCTATATGACAGCTGGTAATATGGATGGTGTTAAATTCGAATCGGCTAAACTATGGTATATGAATACATGTATCGAGTCTATGCTAAACAAAGGTCATAAAGATAAGAAGCTAATTGATACAAGAGCTAGAATCTTAAATGACTATACTAAGTGCATGGTGTATATACTTAATAAAGAAACTAACTTTAACTTTACTAAGTACTATAGTACAACTAAATTTAATGACAAAGTTATCCGCATCAAAGGGTCTACGTTGAAATATACATTGGACTATCTTAAAGCGGTGCTATTCTTAAGATAAAAAATAATAACTGGTGGTACATAACTATATATGTACCACCATATATTGTGCTTGGGAGGTAATTTACTATGATACTGACATTAGGACAAAAGTTTCTTAAATATGATGATAATGAAAATATTAAAGAACTTTATAGAGTAACGTCAACTAATACTAAAAACTTTTATGGTGTTACTGAGATTATTGGTAATACTGGTAGAAAGAGTATATCTAGAGATATAGTTAATAAAGAGTATAAGGCTCTTAATCCACATTGTAAGTTACATGTAGAAATAGCTGTATTGAAGAATGGTCAAGAAGATGTAGTTATTTCTATATACAATGAAAGAGAATCTTATGGCTATCCATTCTATATCTGTAGAGTTGGTTATAGAGATTCTGTGACTGGAACTTTACAACCTGGTAAGTGTTGTACTAAAGCCTTATTAGAGAATAACTCTGTAGAAGAATATGAAATGTCTTATATGAATCTAATGAGTGATGTTAAAGAGCTTCATTCTAAGATGACTATAGATTTATATGTAAACGATAATCATAGTACTATCATTCCGCTTATTGCAACTAATACAGTTATCACTGAGAAGATATTTGATCTCTTAGTTGATAGAAGCTTTGGTATTACATATAACGATACACCTATCGAAGGACTAACTAAATTCTTCGAAGGCATCAATTTCCAATCTTACTTTAGAGCTAACTTTAAAATTAAACGAATTGAACTATCGTTTAAAGATAGATATCTTACACATGGACAATTAACACATGGTGATATCTTTGTTCTTGAATCTGTAGCTAGAGCTATCTTCTTAGACTGTATAGTTACCGAATATTATCATGACGTAAATCTGTATAATATCAAAGGTAAGTATATGCTAGTAGAAGATAAGAATGATAGACTCTATATAGTCAAGTATATAGACAAGAATGAAATCCAAGGAATATATCTATAAAGCCAAAGAGTTTTATGGTTATATAATATAAAGGTGTGTACATGGGTATTGTGTAGACAATTACAGTACCCCAAACACCTAGGTAATTTTCTATATATTTATTAACAAGGAGGAATAGCTATGAGTTATTTCAAACCAGGATTCGTTCAGGATCCAAATCTTATGCAACCACAATTTACTTCCATGGAGTATTTGGTTGATGCAATCAATGCAGGTAATCCTAAAAATAATGAGGATAACTCTGTACAAAATGAAGACGTAGACGTAGAATTGGATTTCTTAGATTTCGAAGCAGACTATGCTGGTAAACTAGTATCCACAAATGAAGTATGCTCCCAAGTATCTGATATTCTTGGTCGTATCTTCCCTGACTTCGCAGGTTGCCGTGAAGCTTATAACAATGGTCGCATCTATATCGAATTAGGTTTCGATATCAATTTAGGTGCAGGTCAAGACGGCATTAAAGCGTTGGAAACTTTAAAAGAAGCTCAAGCTAATAACCAATTAGATGAGCAAACACAACGTATCATGGCTATGACTAATAGCATGCGTAATAGCCAAAGTTCTAACGGATACATCGATGAAAACTTCGCTGGTTTCCGTATGACAGATATGGCTATTACTATCTTGAAAAAGATTGCTATCTCTGATTACAACCGTGATGACAAACACAATAAGGATTTTAGAACGATTAATATTGCTTATGAATATGATCAGTATACCAATAAGATCAGTTTAATCGTTCGTGGTATGACATTGGAAAAAGCAATGTCCTTAATCTATGGCGACAAGTATCAATACAAAGTTACATTGGGTGCACAATCCCGTCGTAACGATGTAGGCTATGTATTAGAAGTACGTCGTATCAAACAATCCAAAATCAACGAACTTCAAAACCGTTACGTTGGTACAGTTGTTGGCAACGACCGCTTCGTAAAACCACGTCGCTAATAATCTAATTATGTAATACGCTATGGTAGGTAAACTATGTGTTCACTTGTTTCGTTCATCATCAACCTACCATAGTTGTATATAAAAAATAACCCTGTATTAATTTAGGACATACACATTTCCGTGTGCAACCATTAATGACAACCTAAAAACGCATATTTCATATAATAATGCAGGGTTTATTTTTTCTTTGAGGAGACTATAACTATGGAAAAGAAACAACTCACATTCGAAGTTGTTGAAGGTGGTATTGATGCTATTGTAGAAGAACGAGGTAATACTCTTATTCGTTTAGCTGAAGTATCATGGAATAATAGACCTGCAAAACTTGAGGTCCGTAAATGGATGGTCAATACTGATGGAGACTTTACTCCTAACAAGGGCGTAGTATTCTCCACTCCAGAGGGACCAACAGAACTGGTCCATGCTCTATTAGAGAATGGATTTGGTGATAATAAAAAGATCAAAGAGATTATGGAGTCTCGTGGAGTTGATCTTAATGTAACTATTGAGGAATCCGAAACTTCTGATAATACAGGGTCAGATTACTATGATCCTAAGGAGATTTTGGAGGACTAATCAGTGGCTTCTGATAATACAGTTTTATACAAAAACGGGACGGTATATGATAACTCATATATCTTCTCTATATCAGAATTGATGGGTAAACTATACCGATCTAAATTCTGGTCTCAAGAAAGAATTGATAAATTATTTAATAGACTAGGTGTAGATAAGAAAGACATCAAAGGCTCTACTTATTGTCATGCCTATTCTATCCCTAAACTAAATAATATTTCCGATGAGCACATCTTAAGTTATATTGCAAAATGCTACCATAATAATAAAACTGAGTTATTAGATATGGGATTTACTGAAGAAGAGTTCAACTATCTTATCGAAAATATTAATGTCATTCATAAGATCTATACTATGAATGATAAATATATTATATCAATATGCTAAGAACAATATAATGAAGTGGTATTTGCAGATGTCACTTCTTAAAATCCTTTCTTTACAGAATATCCACATACAGTATACCCTAACTAGTATTACTAGTTAGGGTTATATTGTTTTTATTTTTTATGCATATATAAACACTTTTATAATAGAGAGGCCTGTGTTGGCTAAGATCCTGCATTCTCTATTATATACAACTATTGGTGTACAGGTTGTTAAAATCTCTCACGACTGTGGTATATGCAAAAATATACTACTTGCTTGAAAACTTCGCTCCAAAATAAATAACTAAAAATAAAATCTCTCTCTTATATAATAAAGACACAAACAAAATGTAAAACTAGGCACAACTACTACGAATACGTTAAATCCGCCTGTACACCTATAGCTGTATAGATCATTGATCTATACAGTCTTAATATTTATTTTTTAAAAACTAAGCAAACAAATCATTAATGATGGCTAAGTGTTTACAAATAACTTACAGCTAATTTGGTTCAATTAGATTATAGTTAATAATACATACATACATTTTATACAATGTCTGTCTATATAGATTTGAAGCATTTTCTTTATAGATGGGTATAACTCCGCTTAAAAAGATAAATAATATTATTATATCAAGCACTGGCCATCATTATCCTTAAGAGACAAGAGAAAGTTCCCTATATAGGCATTGCCTATATAGGGTTTTCTCTGTCTTAGATACGGTAATTATTAATAAGCTTTTCGATATTACCAAGTAGCTTATGTAAATTATGTTTAATATGGTCACTAGTTTCTTTAATACCATGTGTACCATCTGCATCAAAGGTATCAATATCTGCCATAATGGATACTATACCATTATTGAATATAGTAAACGTGTATTTAGCAGTCTCATCAAATACACATATACCAATAGCATTTCCACATTTACGTACTTGCTTACTTAGTTGCACTGTATCATTAAGATGGATATTTTGCTTGGTACTACTAATGCTAGGATAAATACAATTAGACATAGCATCAGATACAATACCAGAAGCGAGTTGTACGTCCTCAAGAAGATACTCAAAAGTGATAAGATTCATAGTTGTCCTCCAGATTAGATTTATAAAAACGTAAATAGCTATTATAAGTGTTTAATGGACTTTACATTTATATAACCTAAAGAAAGGATGTGATCTTCTTTATGAATCTAGATATAACTGGTGGTCAAGGCAATCCTATGAATCAAATGATTCCAGCTAACCAGAACGTTGTAGACTTCTCTCAACGTAAAATATATTTCCAAATGGGCACAAGAAACCAATCTTTCCTAGATATGCATAAGTATCTAGAAGCAGTTGGTATAAAGAATAATAAGTTCATGCTAACTCTATTGGATCCAGACTTAGCATATATAGACCCACATGATCCAAATCTAAACCAATACTATAAGTCTAAAGTCTTAGCTGAGTGTATGGTAAACTTCTGGTACTTTGTACGTGAAGTTGTACGTGTACCAGCTCAGGGTGGTAGTGGTAGTGGCTCATACTATACTTTAACACGTGGTGGTATGGCACTATACTTCTGTACTATATTCAACTACAATATCTTCCTAGACTTACCTCGTCAGCAAGGTAAAACATTGTCCGCATCTATATGGTATCTATGGGCATTTAACTTTGCTACATCTAACTCAACGTTTGCATTTATGCATAAGTCTTTAGATGGTTCTAAGAAGAACTTATTAGGTCTTAAAGACTTACGTGATTGCTTACCACCTTACTTACAAATGACAGAATCATTTACAGTTGGTGATAAGAAGACTAAAGCACAAAACTCTGTAATGACTTTGTCTCACAGTATTAACCGTAACCGTATTATCACTGTAGCATCTGCTCGTACTCGAGTTGCTGCACAGTCTTTACTACGTGGTATGTCCGTACCATTATGGTGGGCTGACGAATGGGCATTCGCACCATATAATGAAGACATCTATCTTAATGCTATCCCTGCATGGAAACGTGCTGCTATGAACTCTGAAGCCAATGGTGCACCATTCGGTATACTATTCACTACTACACCAGGGTTCTTGACTGATGAAATGGGTAGATATGCTAATAATATGCGTGAAGATGCTACACCGTTTAGTGAAAACTGGTATGACTTAACTAAAGCTCAGATAGATGAAATTAAATCTGCTAATATGAGAAGTAGTTTCGTCTATATCAGATTCACTTATCAACAATTAGGTCGTTCCGAAGAATGGTTCAAACAAATCTGTATCGACATGCAGAATAAATGGGAAGCTATTCGTCGAGAAGTTTTACTTGAATGGGCAGATTTCTCTGAGAACTCTCCATTTACTCAAGATGAATTAGAAACCGTAGATAGACTTACTATAGACCCTATAGCAACTATACCATTAAACAATAATAAGTTTACTTTGAATATGTATGGTAAGCTTGAATATAAGAATAATGGTGAACCAGTAGACCCACCTATCATAGGTGTAGACGTATCTGGTGGATATAAACGAGATAGTTCTGCTATTACTATTATAGATTCCAAGACTACTAAAGTTATAGCTATCTTAAAGTGTAACTATATCAGTCAGAAAGACTTAGCTAAGTGTATATATGAAATAGTTACTAAGTATATGCCTAATGCTGTAGTCAATGTCGAACTTAATGGTGGTTTTGGTGCATCTGTAGTATCTATGCTTATGAAAACTAAGATTAAGAAGAATCTTTACTTTGAATTTAAAGAACGTATATTAGAAGAAGTCAACGAAGGACCTGGTAAAGTTAAACGTACTAAGAAATTAGTAAAAGTATATGGCTTGAACTCTAGTAAATCAGTACGTGAACTATTAATTCAGATCTTAAGAGAACGTATGGACAATCATAAAGACAAGTTCATATCTAAGATACTATACCAAGAGTTCCGTGGACTTGAAGTTAAACGTAATGGTAAAGTTGACCACTCTGCAACTACACATGATGATGCTACATTCTCCTATTTGATGGCTATGTATGTATGGTATGAGGGTAAAGATCTTAAAGAACGTTTCGGTATCAATAAGACTACCATTATGACAGATGCTGCTACTGAAGAAGAAGTATTCAGTCCAGAAGCAGAAGAACTAATGGATATCACTGATGATATCGTTAAAGTTCAAAAAGATATGCTTACCACAGATGATACCAAGAAAGATAATATGGATGTCATTAATGAGCTCCGTAAAGGTCTTGGTATTACATTTGATGAATGGGATAAGAAACGTGAAGCTGATGATGAGAAAGAACTCAAAGAAGCTATGCAAAACCCAGTATTCTTACAAGCATATGCTACTAAGTATAATATGACTAAAGACCAAGTTGATGTATATCGTGATGAGACTACAGCAACTTTACCAGCATCTGCTTTTAATATGCTACCAGATGAAGAATATAGTGTTCTCCAAGGTAACTTAGCAAACAGATTTAAGAATCTATAATACAATTTCCACAGTAGGGTACTTCCTTACTGTGGAATAATTTTTAAATAGTACCTAAACAAAGCAGTAAAATTAATTAAACCCTATTAAGGAGGAGAAAACGATGTTTGGTATCCATCAAAATGAATATGATATTGCATCTGAACGTGAATTAGCAGAAATTCTATCTGTATTCAATTCAGACTATATCTTCGATGTGGTAAGTTCTAATATTGCTAGACGATATGAATGCCATATCAGCCCTATGCCTAATATCCCTAATGTATTCAAATACAATTTTGAAAATATGTATATTAAATTCCCTATGGATAAAGAGAATACTAAAGCTAGGGAACAAGAAATCTATAATGAAATCATTGACCAAGTATGTAAAGCAACTAATCTCACATTCCAACCAGCTATTGATGGGTTGGATGCTTATTTTGCCGCTAACTGTATCTATGATTTAATTGTAGCAAGATTCAGTGACCATATGGTTACTGCTATCACTAAGCTTATCATCAATGAAGCTAATAATATTTGTGATGCTTTAAATGTAGATGAGCTTAAAAAGAATAAAGACGCTAGTACTATTTACAATAGAATGAACTATAAGAACGATAAACTTGTAGTTATTCTATCTAATATGGAACTAGTTCTTAAATATATTGCTGGTTTAACTATTACATTCGATCAGTTTGTAAACTTAGCATATGATGCACCTATCAGTGACGTTATCAATAGTAACTTCAGTGATAATGGTACTATCTTTAAAGATGCTATTGAAGCAATCTTATCTAGTAATCAATTATTACCAGACTATATCACTAATATTAGATTAAATCTTCAAGGAGTAGAACTATAATGGAAGAAAATAAAGTAGTAGACATTAATGACGTTACTGTAGTTACTGAGAATGAACCAGATACAGAGATTCTTACACCAGAAACACCTGTAGCTGAAACTACAGAGAAACCAGAAGACAAATCTCAAGAGCAAATTCTACAAGAAGTTGAAAATGAGATTGATGAATTAGAACTTGATAAGAAAGATATTAAAGCTGTAGATGCAGACTTTACACAAATCAAAGTAGAAGGATTTGAAGATGCTCCTGTAGAAGCTATTGCTAAAGTAGCATCTGTATATGATAAGCTCCAAGTACCTGAAGGACAAGAAGAACCTAAACTAAATCTTATTGTAGAACTTGGTGACCAATCAGTATACTTCCTTAATAAGGCTAAGGAACATGAAGTACCAGAAGATATGCTATCTACATGGTTATATGGTGTAGTTGTAGACTTTGGTCAAGCTTGTACAGTACAAGCATTCACTGCTATTAACGAAAAGATTGAAAAGATCACCAATAAAATCAATGATTCTGGTTTAGCTAATACAGCAGCTACAGATTCTTATACTGGTCTTGTACAACGTTTTAAAGATGGTATTGAAAAAGCAGAAGATCCTGAAATCAAAGCTCAAATGGAACACCGTCTAGCTTGTTTACAAGACTCTGAAAAAGCAGAATACATCTTCAATTATTATAAAACTAATCACTCTGCTTTGAATCCTACAAAACTATTGAAAAACTGTAAGCATAATCACGATACAATCACAAAAATGCTGAATAAAATCGGCATTAGTAAACTTGATTCTAGTGTAGTATTTACTGCTGCACAAGAATTAGGTTTACCATTGTATCCTATCTATGCTGTAGAAAATGCCCTTGCTAAAATCAATATCAGTGATAAAGGTAATGTACTATTCTTATTCTATTTCTTGCTAAACTTAGCTAATGCTATCTCTGCACGTAAAGCTAAGAAGGAGACAGAATTCACGAAACAAATAATTAATAATTTCGTGTCTCTTATCACTTATCTTGACAAAGCGATGAATGAGTACATTAAAGAAAAAGAAGCTAATCGTCTTAATCGATTGCAAAGTAAAGGTAAGCCTAAGAAACGCAAATAATTATTTATTATAAGGAGGCTTTAATGGCAGACTATTTTAAAAATGGTCCTAAGTTCCTAGAAGTCGATCCTACAAGAGATATGCCTTTTGTAAAAGTATATGATGCTGAGTACACCCGAGGATACCAATGTCCTCGGGTTGAACTCATTGATGTAACACATGAGATCAAACAAGCACTGCTTGTTCGATTTCAATATGCGACACCTGAGCATTGCTATGCTTGCTATCTTGAGGCAGGGTCTCCGACTTTATGGGATATAGACTATGTGAAAGATGGCAGATTGGTTAAATTAAGTGGCCGTGTTAAATGTTTTGAATTCTTAAAGCACAACACACGTGCACCATTTACTTATAACCTAAACAAAATGGACATGGAAGATCCAACTGTAGTTATCCAGTTTGATTGCTCTATGGACTATGATTCTAGAGTTGTATCTATTGATATTACCAAACTTCGTAGATTACAATTCTCTAAAGCAAATTACGATTTCTTAACTGATGGTGTAGCTATCAAAGTACCTAATGATGCTTACAACTTCATGGATCGTAAGTTCCCTATCATTAGTAAAGAGCTAGACTTGTTACCTCGTCCTTTGGATACTAAGAATACTATCGTAGCAGACAATATGTTTGCATTATGCTATGAATTAGCAGATGCTGGTACATTAGATACTACTAATCTAGTATCTGCAAACTCAATGTTTAGAGAGTGCCGTAAACTTACTAATGTTAAATTAGAAAACATTGGTAAACTCACTTCAGCAAATGATATGTTTTATAATAACAAAGAACTCACTTCTGTAGATCTAAGTGGATCTACAGACCTTCGTTTTGCTGATGGTATTTTCTATCAATGTGAGAAACTTGAGTCTGTAAAATTGGATGTAACTAAATTAGAGACTGCTGATGTGACATTTGCAGGATGTAAAGAGCTTAAAGATATTGAATTGACTCCAGCTAAAGGTCTTAAAACAGATCTTTGGTTAGCTGATTCCAGTAAAATTACAGATGCTACTGTAACTAATATCATTAATGCTTTATCTCCTGATGTAAAAGATAAACATATTGCATTCCCTAAGAATACAGAATGTCCTAAAGACGTAGCTAGACTAGCTAATGATTTAATCACTAAAGGTAATTGGGTTCTTGAAGGACTTGTATTACCGCCTAAAGAAGTTTGGGTTAAAGAGACTATTGAGAAAGAAGAGGAAGACAAAGTGATTGTTAAAAAAGATGGCGTATTAGACCAAGTCGAAACAAAAGACGATATTGTAACTAATAAACCTGAAGATAAAAAAGAAAATACAACCCCTAATCACCCTGGTACAGATGACACTACACATACTGTAACTCCAGGAAAAGAAGAAACTACTCCTACTGAGGGTACCACTACTGGTGGTAATACAGAAACTCCTGTAGCACCTGTTACACCAGCAGATCCAGTAGTTCCACCTAAAACAGAAGATACTCATACAGAAGTTCCTGGTACTACAGAAGAACACACTGAAACTCCAGTAGTTCCTTCCACAGGTGAAACTCATACTGAAACTCCTGTTGCACCAGTAGTTCCTGGTACTACAGAAGAAACACATACTTCCGAAGAAGGACACACAGAAGAAACTCACACTGAAACTCCAGTAGTACCTGGTACAACTGAAGAACACCATGAAGCTAATCCTGTTACACCTACACCAGGTGAAGAATCTCACGCTGCAGTTGATGATACTAACCCTGTATTACCACCTACACCAGCAACTCCATCTACAGGTGAAACTCACACTGAAACTCCAGTAGTTCCTGGTACTACAGAAGAACACCATGAAGCTACTCCAGCTGTACCTTCCACAGGTGAAGAATCTCATACTTCTGAAGAAGGCCATACAGAAGAAAACCATGAAGCAACTCCTGCCGTACCTGGTACAGGTGAAGAATCTCATACTTCTGAAGAAGGACATACTGAAGAAACTCACACTGAAACTCCAGCAGCTCCAGTAGGTAATGAAGAAAACCATGAAGCTACTCCAGCTGTACCTGGTACAAGTGAAGAAACTCATAC